>Ga0068628_1000892_pt1:0-7500 | contig 11645 bp, 10 predicted proteins | sample InSIn2gowninarea_FD_77431 | JGI IMG/M metagenome (GOLD analysis project Ga0068628, IMG submission 77431) | Clean room microbial communities from NASA Spacecraft Assembly Facility at Jet Propulsion Laboratory, Pasadena, California, USA -... ... | reverse complement strand
CATAAGGTTTATTCATTAAGAAATTGTTGCCACATAAATTATAATAAGAATAAATACATAGTAATACATGGAAGATAATACTCGTCATTAGAGGACTTATCACCATGATTCATGTATCTATTACTTAATACAGATTATCAATGGGTTGTAAGATGAGACATTAAGATTGGAAGTATGGACCCAGTGGGAGAATGTTAAGCTTCCTCTCCCATAATGGCTGCCAACTATTTGGAATCTGTTTACCGCCGAATTAGCTTCCTTTACCGCCAATTTATTATGGAAACCATCTGCTAATCGATTCCATTAATTCAGGAAACTATATGCAGTTAAATTAATTTCTGGTTGGGAGCTCCTGGAGTGGTCCATTAGTCCCTCTGTAGTTCTCTACCATAATCTGTGGAACAATCGACACATAGCCAATAGAAGCTTGATGGAAGCTTGGCTATATATACTTCCGTTTGGTCCCCAAGCTCATTAACTCAATTCCCTTCAGTTTTACACTATCAAGTTGAGAGAGCAGAGCTTGGAAGTGCCTTCAGATTTTTAGAATTCGATTCTCTCATTTTTGTGCTGCCATGAGCCTATAAATTACATGTTAATTTCAGGAATCCCGCCGGTGCTTGTACATTTACGGAGACTGATTATGTGCTTATAATGCTCATGGCACCATCGTTCCAATAAGCTATTATTTGTTGCATTGAGGAGTGTGCCTACTCCTGAAAGCATGGAGGATTACTTCCGCATGGTGAAAATTGCCCTCGATTTGCAATTCAATGTGCTAGTGGCCAATAGACCAGACTGACGATTGTGAAAGAGGTTGAATTGCACAGGTTTTGGTTCCCTGTAAGAACATTTGAAGGTTGATGTTTGTGGAGAAAGCAACAAGCAAACACAAGAGCTAGACTAAATTGCAGCTCGTGGGCTTTATGGAAAATAAAAGAAGGGACTGCCTCAAGCTTAGCAGAAAGTTTGTTTTGAAGTGTATTTAGCATCAATGGCTGGAGGTATTTTTCTTGGGCGTAAAAGCTTATTCCGCATTAAAGTTCAGATTTAACATTGTTAAAGTTTTAGATTGTTATAGAATAATCATTACTTATGCTTACATTTGGTATCAAAAGATAATACTCATCATTAGAGGACTTGTTGCCATGATTGATGTATCTATTACTTAATACAAATTATCAATGAATTTTAAGTACTGCTTATAGCTTAAACTTGAAATGTAATTCCATATTAAATAGCCTTTTTTCTCAATAAAAAAAACTTTTTTATTAAGAAAAAAAAGGTTACACCAGCATAAATATTTCACTATATATTCTCATGATCACTTAAAGACAAGATGTATTAAAAGACATCTACAAACTCCTATATTCTACAAAAGTCCTTCCATCTTTATGAATCGTCTAAGTGAATCAACTGTACTATTTTCCAGCCAAGCTTTTACATTACATACTAATATCTTATCTATCAGACCTCTGAAACTGTTAAGAGAAAACTATAATAAGACAAGGGAGCCACTGTCGTAGCAGTAGTCCCTGCCGGGGTTTGCCACAACAACACAATACAAACCCTCTCTGCAACATGCACCTGTACTCACTGCAACATACACACTCAATATAATCAGCATATGTCCAACAATACTCTACCACTATTATCAACAATGTTTGCAATGAAAAAATACCATATCAAGATTGTCCTTATTAACCTTATTCATCAAAATTAGATTACTAACAATACTTCGTATGTAGAAATTCTAGTAATTCATGCTCATAAGTTCACTCTATTACTGAGCATATTAAGAGATCATAGAATTGCTTTAAATTTATCAAAGAAGAAACTTGAACCAAGTCTCAAACGTATGCCAGATTAGCCAAAAATGTGCAGAGTCTTCAATAAAGAAAACAAAGTGCCTAACATGCACCTGTACTCACTGCAGCATACACACTCAATATAATCACCATATGTCCAACAATACTCTGCCACTATTATCAACAATGTTTGCAATGCAAACATACCATATCAAGAGTAATCACCATATGTTCAACAATACTCTACCACTATTATTAACAATGTTTGCAATGCAAACATACCATATCAAGATTGTCCTTATTAACCCTATTCATCAAAATTAGATTACCAACAATACTTTGTATGTATAAATTCTAGTAATTCATGCTCATAAGTTCACTCTATTACTGAGCATATTAAGATATCATAGAACTGTTTGATTTAGATTTATCAAAGAAGAAACTTGAACCAAGTCTCAAACGTATGCGAGATCAGCCAAAAATGTGCTAGAAAAAGGTTTTCTTAGATCAATGTAGTTATGTCTAAAAGGAGTCTTAAATAAAGAAAATAAAGTGCCTTAGAAATATTGTTTCAGGTGTACCCTTAGAAAAAATGTCCTTTATAATATGTTCCAAGAAGAAAGAACCTTCAAAATCAAATTGAAGTAGACCACATAACTGGAAATTAACCCAACATGATGGCGTTGCAAACCTCCACTGAGGTACCATGCTTTCTCCTTGACAGATGGAGCCTAGCTTTCTGACTGGGCAAGCAGCTCCACCTATATCTTGAATGCATGGAGAACAACTGACCTCTGACGAAGACCGATTTTGTTTCGCTAAACTAAACCGAACAAAAAACCTTCAACCTGCCTTCGTCAAACAAACTTCCTGCCTTCCCTGAAAGATCTTGCTGCCTGCATGTCGTTGCAAACCTCTGCTGACAGTCTTAGATTGGGGGTTTAGAGTTGTTGAATAGATGTATGTTTGACTTGAAAAAATTCAATGTGTAATTCATTACAAAAATTCAGATTAGGGCTTGAAAAATAAAATTTTAGTCCAACTCACACTAGGGCTCAAATTTCCTTAGGGAACCATGAATAGGGTGCCTTAGGACAACCAAATAGACTCAAATAAATATGTGTCGAAAGTGACCAAAATCAATCCATGAAAATGCTCCATAATATGTATTAGATATGCCTCAGAAATAATTAAAAAATTGAAACTGCCTCATACATTCTCCCATAGAAATATTAATATTGCCACGAAACTAGAATGCCATAGATACTTGGATTAGGCTCAAAATCACAACAGAGACAAGCCATAAAATAATGCAAAAATAGGCCTCGAAATAATGTCACATAGGGCCGATATTACATCTCAAGCATGGCCTCAGAATGGATTAAATAGGCCTCATAACAAATACGAAATATGCCTCACAACTAGAGCTAATTTATCCTCAGAGGATTCTACCTCAGAAACCAAGGGAAAAATGCTTCAGATCAACTCGTGAAAGGTCAAACAACAGGCATAAATTGAGATTCAAAATTTTGACAATCTCTCCTAAAAAATGTGAGCTGTAAATCAAATATACTCCATAATCATTGCGCAAAACCATACCCAGAAGAAGGAAAAAAATTGAACCCAAAAGCCACTTATTTCTATTCCCTAGCATGTATGCTATATAGGTAGAAGCAGTAGATGGATAATCTAATAGCTGAGTACTTGTTGTAGATTCGTATGCTCCTCTGGATAGTCTAATAGCCAAGTACTTGTCGTAGATTCCTATGCTCCTCGTTCGAGATGTTATTGTTAGTGGCTGTTTCTTGGTTTCTTTTTCCTTTGTGCTTCTACTTTTAGGATGTCCATAATCAGAAGAGTCATGAGAACAAGTGCTAAGAGAAACAATGCTACCAGTTGAGTAAGTTGGCTTATGCTAATGGATTCCATGTTATGTGAAGCAGAGAGATGTATGTCAATATGTAGGTGCAGAAGGAAGTTATGTTTTGCAGGTGAGAAATTAGGCATTGCTTTTGCCAATTTATAAAAGAGTTCAATGTACGAATAAGAAAAGCATGAACCAAAATTTGGAAGAGTTCGTACCCATATGATTTAGTGAATATGTATTGTATCTGTTCTGAATGACATGATGTTAACAATATGATTTCATCTTGAATAAGCAAAACTGTAACTAACAAAGTTATTAGCAACAGAGGACAATACCTAGATATTGACTTTGAATATGATAGATATCCATTGCAAACAGAATGGTCCACCTTCTACCTGTCCTTTCTCATATGGCATTGCCATATTTATGAGATATTGTTGCCAGTTGTTATTCATTGCATAGTGTATCACATAAACTATTAGGTATTGTTCTAAACAATGCAATGCATCTTGATTCTTATGCATAAGTGCATTGCAAAAAGATTGGACAATGTAAAGTCACAAACACTGTGCATCGATTTCTGTTGCCACTAAATAGCAAATTGCATTAAAGAGACTGTCACCACAATTAGATGTCATTTGCTTTGCGATCATTAATTCATTTAAAAGCATATTATCTGCAATATTCATCCAATGGCTTTCAATATCTTTGCAAATAGATGACAGGTAGATATTAGACTGGCTACAAATGCATATTGGAAACTTTTGGTAAAGCAATGGTTCATAATGACCACTAACAAGATTTGCATCATGAAAGAGAATGCAATATGGAATTGTATTTTCATGTTGATTAAAAAGAAAATATCTTGTTTTTCTTGTCAATGACCAAACTCCAATTGATATATCTAGCTATTTAGCTAACCAACGTATGCAAAAGTTATCGCCCCATAAACCCCAGTTAGACTCCTTTATATTTGTAGATGCAGAACAACGCATTTTATGAAGATATGTACCAATATCATTAATTCCATGTAACTCGTATAGGAAGTCAGGTGCTAGTTCATACTCATATGACTCTATTGCTTCAACATCATTATTGTTTAAGCAACAGAGAAAATGTTCTATTAACCTATTTCATAGTTCATTTGAAGTATAACGAAAATGTAGAAGCATTTCGAATGAGTCAAATAGACAATCTCCTACAGTATATGAAAATGCATTTAGTCTAAAAAGACCATTTCTTTTTAATACACAATCAATGTTGTCAGGTAAAATGCACTGTAATTTGAATTTGTAACTATCAACATCTATTGTTTCTTCCATCATTTCCAATTGCTTACCAGACTTGCCTTCTGCAATTGTATTCTACAGGTTTGCAAAAAATATTGATCAGGTTAGCAAAAACTGAAGATGATTTTTTCCAACAATATATATATATATATATATATATATTAAAACAATAGGCTCTTGCATTATGTTGCCAAACAAATATCAAATTTCTAGCAACAAGTCATATTTATAAATAACAAAGGAATTGGAAATGAAAAAATTTCTCTGGAGAGCAATATAACTTGATAAAAGAAGCAGTGGAAAGACATAATGAAAAAATGCAGCATAACTTTGGGAGGCAGGGACTAACAAAGAAGCTCCAAAGGCAATGAAGCTTTTTTCTAAACTCTTTCCTAACAAAATGACTGTGAAGATGCCTCAGGTATTTAAATATTCTTCCAAATTTCTCATTTTAAATACGGGAAGAATCCCTTATCGTTGATTGGAAACATAAATTAGAGTGTGATGTTGAGACACTTAAAGCAAAGGCAAATCTTGTAAGCATTCACAATGTAAATTGTATTTTGTTTCTTATGTTGTTGCTTCATTAATTTTAGTCAAATTTTGGAATTGGGCATGAAATTGTCAAGCTCTTTCTTACTTGGCCTACCATAATCCTGAAAAGTCCTCTAACCAATGAGAGAGTACAACAAAAGTATTCCTGCATAACCAAGTGCTGTAAGATGTGATAGCTCAACATGCAGACTATTTGGAAATAAAATATAAACTGGCCTTTGGTCAGGCTTCTGCTTCTTAGCAAATTTAAATTCAGTTTTTAACTTACTAACAATGAATTGGGCATGAAATTGTCAAGCTCTTTTTTACTTGGCCTACCATAATCCTTCAAACTAGTGGTTTTGTCACTTGTGCGATGGGATCTTTCTGCCATTTAATCCTAACTAGCTTCCCCTTTCTTTCCCTCTTGGCACCTAAGCATCAACCATATTAAAGTACCATAGACAGACCAGCGAGCTTTTGGAAGTTCATCAGATTTCCACTTCCAAATCTGTGTTCTTTTTTTTGCAATGCAGGTCAAATGAATACTTACTAATTGTAACATGTGCACATCAAGATTGATCAAAATTGACATTAATCCCTATGGTTTGTCTATTCTCTAAATCTTAATCGATGACAACAACAACATAGAAAGAGACTAGATTTGATACATCTCCCATTTATCATTGTTGGGGGGGGGTGGAGAGTAAAAATGCCTGCATTTTGCCAAATAAAGTTCAATGAACTTTTGAAAAGAAAACCCAAAGCTTTTTTTTCCTTATTGTACACAAAAAGGATTTTTCTAGTCATAACATCATATGAGAAAATCACCTATCCAAACATAAGCCCAAATCTACCAAGGGACACAAACAGTGTGCCCTTTTGTTGTGGCCTCCAAGGGCGACATTTTGAGGGGATTGCATTGGCTCCTTGATTGTGGATGAGGTCATTGGCTTTCTTCTAGCTATCACAACGGAAGTCACAGGATTGCTATCTTATGCCTTTTGGGCTATCGTAGCCTGTGTCTTGTGAATTCGTTTGGACCACTTGAAGCCATGCGTCTTTAATGTCCTTGTTTGAGGCATAATTGCAAATATTGGCAATTTGAGTCTTTGAACTCACTGATACTTGGTAGAAAAACTCATGAAATTTTTAGGTGTTTGAAAGTGTCAATATATTTTGAAAATATTATGATATGTTGTCAAAATATCACAAGCCGATGTTCTCTTTTCAGTCTCTTGGCAATATATTCACCAACATGATATTTGCAACATTGGGACATTGGAGAACGTGAGGTGCTGGGTGAGAGCCTTTCCTTTTCAAGGTGTTTAGACAAGTTAATTTTAAGGCAGAACCTCTTCTGAGGAGGAGGTTTTGAGAACCTTCTAGGTTGATGGCAGATTTAGTTGCCCAGATAATTTTGATATAAAGGAATGAACTAAATTGCATGATCAGGCCAAATTTTTTTTCCCTTATAGGACAACAAACCTGTGGACACTGCTTAGCCCAAAAGTCCTCTAACCAATGGAGAGTACAACAAAAGTATTCCTGCATAACCAAGTGCTACAAGATGTGATAGCTCAACATGCAGCCTATTTGGAAATAAAATATAAACTAGCCTTTAGTCAAGCTTTTGCTTCTTAGCAAATTTAAACTCAGTTTTTAACTTACTAACAATGAATTGGGCATGAAATTGTCAAGCTCTTTTTTACTTGGCCTACAATAATCCTTCAAACTAGGGGTTTTGTCACTTGTGTGATGGGATCTTCCTATCATTTAATCCTAACTAGCTTCCCCTTTCTTTCCCTCTTGGCCCCTGAGCATCAACCATATTAAAGTACTATAGACAAACGAGTGAGCTTTTGGAAGTTCATCAGCTTTCCACTTCCAAATTTGTGTTCTTTTTTTTGCAATGCAGGTAAAATGAATATTTACTAATTGTAAATGTGCACATCATGATTAATTAAAATTGACATTAATTCCTATGGTGTGTCTATTCTCT
>Ga0068628_1000891_pt1 | contig 11645 bp, 15 predicted proteins | sample InSIn2gowninarea_FD_77431 | JGI IMG/M metagenome (GOLD analysis project Ga0068628, IMG submission 77431) | Clean room microbial communities from NASA Spacecraft Assembly Facility at Jet Propulsion Laboratory, Pasadena, California, USA -... ... | reverse complement strand
CATGAACAGTGACACCAACAGTCACTTCCCACCCTACCCGCATGGTAGTGCAACCCCCTCTGCGTGGGCGCAACCCTTGTGACATGCTGATCTTGCGCGCAACCTCCTTATTGCATAGTTCCCTCACAGACTCTTTTATAGTCCCGCACTCTCTTTCAACTGCTTGGAGTTTTGAGAGTGTGCTCCCTACGGCTAGTTAGGTGGTCACACCACCTGTGCAAGACTTTAGTTCACCTTCTAGCCTAGTCCGTGGGCACTCATCAATTATCCTCGTGACAGTCAGCACCATGTGTTCTTCCTTATGCGGTGTGCTCCCCTAGTTATTTTGTTTGGTAAAGTGCAGTTGCAACCATGGTAGCAGAGTCACAATTTCTTGGCGACAATCTTCTAATGCAATAGTATGGTTGTCCATATCTTGTCTTGTCATTCTTAGTTTATCAATGAGACGTGCTTGCGTGATTTCATTTTCAAGTGTTTTGATTTCCATGTCCATTAACATGCTTTTCTTCCTCATTCATACCCGATCTTCTTTAAGTTCGCAAAGTTTAAGGTTCCCTCGCCAAATGGCTTCCTGAATCTACATATGTTCGCCCTCGCGTAGCTACATAATTCATGTGTCCTAGTCCTCTCGTACTGTCCCAACTGTAGGAGCTATTGCATGAGGATTCCTTTCCTCCAAAATTATGGTCTTGACTCTACTCCTCAGCTTCGGAATCATCTTCACGCTCAGGTTTTTGCACATGGCCCTATAGGCCCATCGAATCGCTGGCACGTGTAGGTCCCAATCAGTTTGTCCCGCCTGGTGAACCTTGCTCAAGACTCCACATACCTTATTGAATGCTTTCATGTGGAACATTTTTGGTGCACATCGCCTTTCCTACTGCTGCGTCCTGTTCCAATTTTCGATCTTGAGTTTGGGGTGTGCTTGTGTGGGCTGTACAGCACATGTCTGTACCCATCAAGGCAAGTGGGTGTGCAAGTTGCTCCATCCTTGCTGACCGACTCTTGTTTGAATTTGGGGGCTTCCAAACCGTAAGCGCATCATCCTTCTACATCCGCACCAGTCCTCAAAATTTCCTTGATGTGTACCCCACCATCGTGCGGGTGTTGCACACAGTGCCCACTTCAACGCATCAAATTGCTACTGTTCTGGTACTGCACTTTCAAATTCGCTCAGGAATTCATCCACGTCTATCAATTCATCATATGTCGGTAGCTCTCTTGCCTCTGTTGTCACGCAATGCAGTGATCTAATCATCATGTTGCAATTCAGTGTCGTCACTTCGTGTAACTGATTCTGCCATCGCTTTACTTCTTCATCTGAATTCGAAGTGTAGGAGCTTTCGCTCTCCCATGAGATCCTCGTATCTGCAGTCAGATTTACCCAATCTTGGTCTCATGTAGTTATTTTGTAAATACAATCAGGATCATCATTGCTATCATCGTCACGCACTGGTTCAATGTAGCCTGCTCCTTTGGCTGGGTCCAATGGGACTACTACGCGTAATGCCTTTTTCTCAAATATCATTTTGCGCTTCTTCAGGTTGATGACTCCATTCATATCGGTGGCCCAGACTATTCCTAACAATGCGGGATAGGGATTTTTGTCATCAACAATCTCTATTACTTCAAAATCCGCCTGTGCGCTTTCACCTTCAATATCAACTGTTACCCCTTGCAACCTTCCCATGGGAAAATCTTCTGTTGGTTTGCCATTCATAATTGAATAGGGGACTATTGTAACATGGCCCATGTGTTCCCATGTTTGCTTCAGTAATACATTCGCGTCCAAACCCAGATCTAGGATTACCTGATCCATTTCATACTTTCCAATCTATGCAGTCAACCTCATCTCCCTTCCAGTGCACAATGCATGCTTCCCCAACTTCCAGACTATGCGCAGTTCTCCTAACCCCGCACACCTAGTGATTAGTTCTTGTAGTCCTTTAATTGCCTTATTGTCACGCAGAAGTTTCATGCACGTCTCCAGAAAGGTAGTGAGCATTGAAGGATCCATTCCTGGCTCTGGTTGATCCTTACTACCTGAAGTGGAGGCCTCCGTGAAGCTCTTTTTAGCTTCCATGAATGTCTCCTTTGCGCGCTCTAAATCAAACTCGGGTTCCTTTACAGGAGCTTTGTGGACCCACGTACTTTCCTCTAGCTACTTCCCTGTATCCTCTCGCATGGCCGCACCTCTTCTGAGCATCATGTTTACATTCAAGTCCTCTTCGCATGGCTCAAATCTCATCATTTGTATATTCTAAGTCAGGGGGGCTGGAATACACCCTTTTCGCACATCCTCGTGATTAGCATATGATAGTCTATTGTTTAATGATCAAACTGAGCACAATACGTAAAGGATATCCTTGTCAAGTTGGTACAATCACAGGCATAGTGCCCTGGTCCTCCGCAATTGTAAAAAATTAATTGTCTGCGGCCCCTTCCTGGTCCCATTCCACCTCATCCTCGACCTCACCCATGAAATCCAGCGCGCGTCATCCCCACATCTGGGTCGAGGGCTCATGTTTCGGTCTGCATCCTATAGTCAGGGGTCCGATCCATCATTAGCTCATAACTACGACAAGTGTGCTCATCGTGGCCTACCGACTGAAAAAAATTACAAAACAATTGTTGTGGTGTCTGTGTATACTTTTGCAACAAATGAAAATTATCCATCATGTGTTTCCCTCCTATCTGACAAATCGCGCACCATAAAGCAGGTGTCACACTTGACCCTACCTGTGCCTTTGGTCTCAATGGCATTGGCCCTCCTCCTTCCAAGTAGTTCACGAACACTGGACACTGATCCTTGTCATGGCCCTGGCCTTTCCATTTTATGCACCATACTTCCTCATGCACCTCTAGCTATGGTGGCCTATACTGCTTCAAACTTTGCATTTCCAAACATAGATTCTGTAGTTGTGCATGGATTTGTTAAACTCCCAGCCCAGGGTCTTGAATGGGGGTCTCATGTAATCTCATCGCCATTTCCAATGCTTCAGCCTAGGTAGAAAGTTTCTGCTGTGACAACGCCGTCCTCAAGTGTGGTATCAAAGATGCTACAAACCATGCGTGATGTTGTCCATCTGTCAACATCATATTGGCTTCATGTATCGCACTCTTCAGCTATTGATCCAGATCCCAAGGAGTCTCGCCCAGGAGCATCGCGATTTCTTTAAACCCGATGATTGATTGTGTTTCTGACTTTGGCCTGTTAAATTCCTTATTTAGCACATTTTGGATCTCTGTTATCCCTAGGTTTGGGTGGTCGTTAGAGTGCTTGATATACCATGTCAATGCACGATCCTGCAGCATGCTCACCAATGTAGCCTTCTTAATATTGTTGTCCGTGACACCTTGTGCTTCCCATACTTCTCTTAACACAAACCAGAATTGGTTTGGATCTTCATTCCCTACTCCTCTTAACACTGGCAGTTTAATTGTGTTGGCCATACTGAACTGTGGAGGTGGTGGAGGTGGAGTGGGTGGATATGGAGGTGAGGGAGGTGAAGCGGGTGGTGGTGTGGGTTGAGGTGGTAACCGCGGAATGCGCTGCCTTATCAAACTGATCACGCTTCTGGGAGAGACCTTAGCAAACTCTTCCTCGCTCTCTCACAAGGGTGAAATTAAGGGACTGCTTTCTAATTCTTCGCTACTCTTGTATATCTTTTCGCTTCGCGTAGTCCCAAACATTAATGTATTCGCATGACCCTTTTTTCACACAATAACATCTTAATCCAAGTATTCAAGGACTTAATATACTTACCTCATGGTCCCTTGAGAAAGCATCACTCTACCTCATTGTAGCTCACAGTTGTGTCTACCGCAAACTCATTGTTAAATCCCCCTATTATCCGGTCAAGCCAATGGTTCACAACTCGTGCGATCTTATCTTCTAATGCTTCTAGCCTGTGCACTAATTCCAGAGTCCACACTATTGGTTTGTTGAGCCTACACCTTCCCTGGTTGTCGGCTAACTTCGCGATCCACTCATACAACTCAAAAGGAAAGGATGCAAAGAAAATCTTGTGGATTTCTGTATACACGTAGCACTCCAACCACTTTTCCTCAGATACTTGCAGAGTTCTATTTTCCTGTGTCGCGAACTCATGGATCTTCTTGTCCAACCACTCTTCAATTTCCTTCTTTGTTGGGTTCTAGTGGCACGACATCAGACATCCCTTATGTAGATCCAGGTCTCAGCAAGGAAACCATTTGTTGGCTTAGTAGGGCTTGACTGAGGTTCAGAAGTGATTTAGCCAAGCAAATCCCAGTACTACTGGCTTTTTCTGCAACAGTCCGGAGTGCGGACTAAGGTCTCACCCGAAGTAGTATGGGAGGGTGCTAGAACCAGGTTTCCGTACCCTGGGGATGTCTGATAGGTGATTTGTAAGTAGTCCAACCTTCGTACTTACTGCACTAAGCACACCCACGAGTACCTCGCATCCTGTGATACTATCTTCATGCAGTTCTAGCCGCAGTGCGACCCATGTTATTTACCCAAGTCTTCCTTAATTAGGCTCTGTTAGCTCATTACTTAGATTATTTTCATAGATAAGCATTCATACAAGTATTTATAAATTACGCGTAGTAAATAACAGAGTAAAAGTAATGCATAACATCAAAATACAGATCCAAGAACAGATGCATAAAGTAAACTTCTCTTTATTAACTTTCAATCCCAAGTATAGACCTGACTCCACCTTGCACACTTAGCTTTAGGGGTCCACGCACTCAGCTGCGAACTCTACTAGGCCTTTGCAGACTCAGATGCAGAGCTTCTTCCTACTACTATGACCAAGTACACTTCAGATCCAACGCTTAACCTCGAACCATGCCTTCGCTGTTCTATTTTTCATTCCCTTAACTATCTTTACTCTTAGAGCCTCGCTCTATTTATACAATCCCATGGTTCGTGGACCATAGGTAGGTTGACACAACTTTACATTAAATTACAATATTTTAGGGTAGACAACCTCATGACTCATCCTAGACTTCATGCTCCGTGCCCACAATTTGCGGATTCTTACAATACAATTGAACAAAACTTGGGCTTTCATCCCCAAAACCTATTGCGGGGGATCCCATGCCCAACACCAACCATCATACCACTTCGGTTTGAGTTCTGAGTGAGTCCCAACCACTTCTTTTCCTTATTCCTCCCATCACTCACCTTCCCTAAGCTCCATACTACTGTCCAAATCACTCCATATGCTTTCGGCCTATTCCTATAGGAAAATAGGGGATCTTGTAGGTGAATTAGAACATCTTGTAGGACAACCTGTAGTGGCCTGTTTTGAGCCCGATTTGTGAGAAATGCATCACAAAAGCTAGGAGAAGACCCCTGATTGCATCCAAAGCCATTTGACCCATCACAACCATCTCTCTCCACACATAACCCACTTTCCATACAATCAAGAAGGATTAGCATTCATGTTTTCACAAAAAGACAAAAGGAAAAAGGTTGTTATTCTTATTGATGTGCACAGTGGTTAAGTGATTGATTAGATCAGATTTGATTCTTAGGTTAGTTAGGATTTCACATGTGTTAAATTAAGAATTCTTTTGAAGCAAGCTATCTTAACAAATAGCTATATGAGTTGTGTCTTTTAGGCATCTATTTTAGTCTTTCATTACTGCAGTAGGTAGCATTTCAATCCTCTCAATTAGGGTAAAATTCTCCTTTCTCAATTGGTGATCAAACTTCTTCTAAATCAATAGAAGGCTGGTTTTAGAAACCCTAGTGGTCTATCACCCAGCTCAACAGTGACAAAGAGTGGACCCATTGCATCTATTTGTGTCTACAGCATTGTCACCTCCAAGTTTGTATGAACCTTGGGTTGATGAAGTAAAGTTGGTAGCCCCAGGAGTTGCAGCATCCTTGTGGCAATACTAGTGCTCATCACTTTTTGGTGCCATTTCCAGGGAGGTGTCTGAGTAGATGTGATTTCTTCTTCCTTTCTTCCATTTCTTATCTCTTTCATTCTACCATTAGTTTCATTTTTTCAAGATAGTTGTAAGTTGGTTTGCTTTCCTTTTCCATTTTGCAAGTGATTTCATTCAGCAGTTAGTTTCAATTCAGTTAATCTTTTCTATTCTATAATTAGTCTTAAAGAATGAAAAAAAAAAAAACAAAACACTTCTTTCATGCCTCGTAGGAATAGGGATAACTTAGGAAAATTTCTACCAAATACCCCCACCACTTCAAACATCCAACCTTCCCTCTTCTTCAGTGGTTGTGAATTAGAGGACCCCTTAGGCGAACAACCAGAGATTTTTGAAGAGCCTATAGGGGAAGAAGAAGAACCCATTCCAACTAACATAATGGATGAAAATAGAAATGAAAGGGGACATAGAGATAGACTTGAGGGTGATTTTCCCATCAGAGAAACCAATGGGGATGCCAAGATGAAAAACATAAGCCCCTCTGCTCTTCCTCACTTCCATGGCCTGACCTCAGAAGATCCAGATACTTTCTTCTTTGAATTTGTTTTCATATGTAGAACTTATGATTACACCACTGATGATCAGAAGTTGAAATTATTCCCATCCACTCTCAAGGATGCAACTCTACATTGGTTCATGGGTTTACTTGGGGATAGTATCACCTCCTGGGCTCAGATGCAGCAAGATTTCAACAACAAGTATAGGGACTACTGCAGGTCCAAAGACACCAAAGAGGAAATTTTTAGAATGACCTTGGGGCATGATGAGTCCTTAGAGGATTTTGAGGAAAGATTCCAGATCAGCAATAAAAAGGCCAGGTGAATACTTGATCTTAAGCCACTTAAGCTAGTCTTCCTTAGGGTGATAAGGGAAGATTTCCTGGATACCCTAAACCTACTATCAGGAGGGGACATCTACCAACTACCCTATGAGGATATCAATACTATTTTTAAGAACCATTCTAGGGTAGTTAGAAAAAAGGGTAGGGTTAGTCAAATAGTGGCCAACTCATCCTCTTCCACCACATCTATAAAAAGTGAAATTGGAAACATATTGGAAGATTTTAAGAGTGAAATACCACAAACCCTTTCCCTACATGTGGACACTATGCAAATAAAGAGGAAGCAAAAGGAAGCAGAGAGAGAATTAGCCATCTTTTGCCCTAGATGAACAAGAAGGCACCCTAGAAACGAATGTCCATTAAACTTGATAGAAATTTACTTGGTCTGTGAAGAAAACCACTCCACAGACAAGTGCCCTTATCTACCTGGACTAAAATTTGTGTATCCAGGAACTGAGGGGGTGATTGAACAACTCTGCTACATAAATCAAAGGAGGCCTCATGGGCCTCGACCATACTAGCAGGGAATGTAAGGGTCGTCCTATGAATATTACAAGCCTAACTAAAACACATCCTTTCCTTCTCTGGGCCCCCCTTCTCATCCCTCCTGGTCTACACCTTCTCCCTAGTCTTTTGTACCTCAGTACCATTCCCAGCCAACCAACCAACCATTTCGGCCATATGCTCCTCCACAACCTTAGTGGAATGCACCACCCCAGGGGTGGAGGCCCTCATACAACAATGCTCCAACTTTATTGCCTTCACCTCCTACTCAAACACATCTTTTACACCCTACTCCACGTAAACAACCTCAGATGCCTGCCCAACCAAACCCGAACTCGAACAATAGACAAACACAGTAGGTCTACAAAGGAGAGACATCCTACCCTGCTTATGATGTGGAAATTTAGGAAATCAACCTTAGGTATGGGAGAGTGCTCCCGGATAACCAACCTCCATCTCCACCTAGGGAGAGTGAGGAGGAAAGAGAGGAAAGTGCCTAGAGCAAATCCATGACCGTTTCCTGAAATATTAAATCATATAGTCCAGCATACCCCAGAAGAGAATGAACTTCTGGGTGAATTGAAAAATCTATGTGTCAAAATCCCACTTCTCCAAGCTATTAAGGATGTACATATTTACAGAAAATTGATCAAAGCGAAGTGTTTTAAACATCCAAGGAGGCAAAAAAGAGACACCCCTACCATTGATGTCATTGGACAATTGTCCGACTTAATGATGGGGCAAGTAATTTGCCCAAATTATTTAGACCCTAGAAGCCCTGTAGTAGATGTACACATCAATGGCACCCTTGTCACACATACCTTGATTGATCTTGGGGCTTCCATTAATGTAATTACTAAGAACACCATGCTCAAGCTGAATCTCTAGGGTTCAGTAATAAAAAACACGACAGTCTTGTAGCTTGCAAACCGATCCACAGTAGCCCCCGAGCAGATCATTAAGGATGTGATGGTCTCCATTGACTCCTGGGATTACCCTACAAACTTCTTAGGTCTCCAGCCTAAGACCAAATTTAATGGTTATCCTCTCATACTTGGGAGGCCTTGGTTAGCCACTTCTGATGCCTACATTAGTTAAAGGGTTGGAAACATGACTATCAAAAATGGGCATCTATCCAAGCAATTGGTCGTGTACCCTCCTGCTCAGCTATCTCTAGAACATGACTTACCTATATAACTACAGGAGGAGGAATAATATGAAGTCTACTCTGCCCAACTCTATACCCTAGAAACTTCCATGGGAGGAGGACAGCCTCATGAAGACGATTTAATTGAACACATCCTTTAAAATCCAACTCCCAATAGCATGTCTCTGGAGGAAGTAGTGAAGGAAACCAAGAACAACCATCAGATTGATCTATGCTTAGCTGACTCAAACCCTACTCGTGTCAAGACAATAGAATTCAGCCTTGAAAGAACGCTGAAAATCAACCCCTCTCTTTCTGCACACCAAGAAGAAGAGTTATGTAATATGCTAAGAGAGCATTTGGATGCCTTTGCTTGGAATTACAAAGAAATGAAGGGAGTGCACCCCTCAGTGTGTACTCACCAAATTTACATCAAAGAAGGTTGCAAACCAGTCCAAAAACCCCAAAGGAGAATGAATCCAACTCTCAAGGATATAGTCAAAGAAGAGTTTCAAAAGCTGCTAAATGCATGATTTATTTACCCTATCTCGGATAGTAAGTGGGTGTCTCCTTTGATGTTGGTTCCAAAGGGAAATGGAAAGTGGACGATTTTTGTTGATTACAGAGAGTTAAACAAAGAAACAAAGAAGGACCATTTCCCTCGACCTTTCATTGACCAAGTGTTAGATGGCCTGGTAGGGAAATAGTTTTTCTCTTTCTTAGATGGATTCAACGGGTACAACCAAATCCAGATTAGCCTAGAGGACTAGGATAAAACCACCTTCACCTGTCCTTGGGGTACTTTCACTTATAGGGTCCTTCCTTTTGGTCTATGCAATGCACCTGCCACTTTCCAGAGAGCAGTCCTGAGTATGTTTGCATAGCTAGTCCATGATGCAATAGAAATTTATATGGATGACTTTACAGCCTATGGGTGTGATTTCTAGGAGGATATCTCTAACCTGGGTAAGGTGATGAACAAATGCATTGAAATGAACTTATCCCTTAGTCCCAAAAAATGTGGGTTCTTGATGACTGCAGGGACTATTCTAGGTCACTCAATATCCTAGGAAGGACTGGAGGTAGACCCAAATAAGATAGCCATCATTATGTAGACCCACAAAAATAGAGGGATGTTAGAAGTTTTTTAGGTTTATCTGGATACTATAGGAGATTTATAAAAGATTTCAGCAAGTTAGCTTCTCCTTTATTTCGGTTATTGGCCAAAGACTCTGAATTTTTATGGTCAGAAAGCTGTCAAGAAGCCTTAAACACCCTAAAGGACAAGTTGACTACTGCGTCTAGTCTCAGAGGCCCAAATTAGAGACTTCCTTTTCATATACATGCTGATGCCTCTCACAAAGCCATAGGAGCAACTCTAGGATAGATCGATGACAAGCTACCTTATGCCATTTACTTCATCAGTAAGAATTTTTTGAAAGCTTAGCTGAACTACATAGTGACTGAAAAAGAGCTCCTAGTTGTTGTGCATTCATTGAATAAATTTAGGCATTACATTACTGGTTACCAAAAATTTGTACATACCGACCATGCTGCAATTAAATACTTGATGAATAAACCTGATGTCAATGCCCAAATTATTAGATGGTTACTTTTATTGCAACAATTTGATTTAACTATTATTGATAAGCCTGGCAAGTAGAATGTTTTGCATATTTTTTTATCCAAATTGACTTTGCCTGTAGGGGAGGAAGGAATGGTTGATGATCAGTTACCAGATGAACATTTATTCACCATTTTAGTTCTCTCTCCACGGTTTGCTGACATAGAAAACTACTTGGTGTCTACACAGTTTCCACCAAATTTGTCCTCTAAGGAAAAGAGTAGGATCATAAGAAAGAACGCCCCATTGAATTGGATTTTGGGAAATCTCTTCAAGCTAGGTTTGGATTAGATTCTAAGAAGATGTGTCAGGGAGGAGGAAGTCTTCGACATCCTTCTGGCCTGTCATGATGGGCCTTGTGGAGGTCACTTTGCAGACAAAAGAACAACATTCAAGGTACTACAAGCTAGTTATTACTATCCCACTCTTCACCAAGATGTGAGGAGGTATACCAGCTAGTGTGATCGGTGCCAAAGGATGGGGAAACCTACCCTAAGGGATGAGATGCCTCTACAACCTCAAGTGACTTTCGAACTATTTGACAAGTGGGGCATGGATTTCATCTGGCCCATTGACCCTCCATCCAAACAGAAGTAGTACATCATTCTGTTCACTGACTACTTAACCAAGTGGGTTGAAGCCAAAGCCATAAAAGAAACAACAAAAGAAAAAGTGTTTGAATTCTTAAGGGAAAATGTGTTTTATAAGTTTGGGTACCCTAGAGAATTGTTCATTGATCAAGGCAGTCAATTTACATCTCACATGACTGAAAATTTGTTAAGCCATAACAAGATCAAGCACTGAACATCACCCGTTACCACCCACAGACCAATGGGAAAGTGGAGGTAACCAAGAGAGCATTGGAAGGAATTTTGACCAAAGTCATTAGCAGCAACATAAAGGATTGGGTAGACAGATTAGTTGATGCCACCTGGGCCTAAACACCACCTGGAAGACCACCATTGGCTTTACTCCTTATGAGCTAGTCTATGGGAAGAAATCCCTGTTGTCCATTGAATTTGAATACAACACCTTAAGAATGGGAGCACAACTAGATCTAGAAATGACTAGGGCAAAAAAAGAAAGATTGCTCCAGCTGAATGGGTTAGATGAATTTAGGATGCAGGCCCTCCTGCACACAGAGGTAACTCAAGTTAAATGGAAAATTTGGCATGACAAGAATATAAAAGACAAACAGTTTCAAGAAGGTGATTGGGCTTTGCTGTATGATTCCCAGTACAAGGATTTTAAAGGTAACTTAAGGACTAGATGGTTAGGGCCTTATGTAATAGAAAAGTGTCATGACAATGGTGTTGTGTAGATAAGAATCATTGATGCAAAGGCTATCCCTTTGCTTGTCAATGGCTATTGATTAAAGATATACAAGAAGCCCTTGTTAAGGCAAGAATTCATCAATAGAATCATCAAGACAGTGATGGTGGTAGAGAATGTCTCAACTTCTACCCCACCAAGTCCCTGAATAAAACAAAAGAAAAAAATAAAGAGACTCAGGTGAAAACCTCCATGAGGCACCTGAGTCCCACTGTTGGGTTGAAAACCTCTTGAGGTGACCCAAGGGTGTT
>Ga0068628_1000890_pt1 | contig 11648 bp, 11 predicted proteins | sample InSIn2gowninarea_FD_77431 | JGI IMG/M metagenome (GOLD analysis project Ga0068628, IMG submission 77431) | Clean room microbial communities from NASA Spacecraft Assembly Facility at Jet Propulsion Laboratory, Pasadena, California, USA -... ... | reverse complement strand
TAAGCGGGAATTTTGAAAGGGGAATATATACAAGGCATCATCTAAAGCTATCAACATTCAACCAGGTCAAGACAGGTGGAGAAAATATGGATTCGAATCCAACTTTAAATTTTTTTGCCATAAAGAGAGTGATACTTATCAAGATGATCAAGAAAATTTGCAGCGGTATCAAGATCTTAGTATGGTGGAAGATGATGAAAGAGAAGGTTTTATTTTAGATCTATCCATAGAAGAAGACAGCATGCAAGAAAGTCAAGTTTCAATCTTAGAATGTGATAAATTCAAGTCGATTATTTCAGATCTAGATTCAGATCGTGATGATCAAGACAACCTTGTTCTAAATCCCATGAAGGAGAGCTCTGTTGTTGAGATCATCTAGAATGAAGAAGACAAAGTTATTGAACAAAGCCTTCATGAGGAGGGAATACAGTCATTTTATGAAAAACAAGATGAGATCTTTGTTCAAGCAAGTGAAATATCTTCTTTTGATAACTCAGTGGTAAATGATAATTTTGATAATTTTATTGCCATGTCATATGAAGATGATCAACAATGTTTTCAAATTTTAGAAGATCATGGAATTGAGGACTGTCATTCAGGTTTTTCATGTTTAGAAATGTTATTTCAAGAAGACAATACTTTCTTGAGAAAAAGGAAACAAAAACTATTATCTCCTTTGTCTGAAGATGAGATAGATCAACTCTTGAAAGGTCAGGTTACAGCCAAAGCTAATGCAGGTTTGTAGTGTGCACATGGTTAGGACGGTGTTGGTAAAACTTCTTCTTCTTTTGAAAATGATGACAGTCTTGACATTAGCCTTATAGATTAGTGAATAGATAATATTCTCTTTCATGGAAATGATAAGGCTATCATGATTGATAATCTTGAAGATTTTTTTCTGTTTAAGAATGACCTAGACCATGAAGTTGAGGAATATGAGCTTGAGAGAGATAATATGCCAGAATTTTTTATGCTCTAGGATTTTATAGCTAACACTCAGATGGAAAAAGCTTATACCTCTCTGTGCCTTCCTATCACTCGGTAACCAATTTTTCTTTCAGATCAGAATGAAGGGAGTACTTGTATTTTTGCTGCTAGATCTCAAGCCAAGCTAGTTCTTCAGGACTTTCAAGATCCTTTTGACATTATTTTGCAAGCATTAGAGAAGATAAATGTTAACTGGTTCATTAACATAAGCCTTTGTTTCAGTTGTTATTGTGAGTTGCCTACATGTACATCGTTATGCCTGATTGGGGAAAATGAGAGCAGAATTTCAGTATGTAGCCATCTGCTCGATTGGTTACATTGTGTTATCTCAAAATCACGCCCTGGAAGGCTGCAGTCTAGGAAGACTTCAAGTAACTATTTCAGACCAATCTTTTAACTAAGGCTTAGCCTCCTTAGCCTGAGAGGGCTCTCTCAAAGGATTTAAGGTTTGTGATTATAATTGAGATGGCTAACTCTTTATGAAACAAATAGGAATGAGGCTAGTAAAATCTAAATTAACAAGCATCCATTGGGCTCATGGAGTCATATGTCATTGAGTATTAACAGTGAATTGGCTTTGCAATGAAATCAAGGCATTCAGACTTCAATATAAATAAAGTACAACAGACATAAAAGGGACAGTATATGAGCATATGAAAGAAATTAGAACACTGCAAGTGATTTCTAAGTAATCAAGTACTCATAATACTATAGACAACATGAAAGATAACAAGAGGAATTCATACATTGAAGTCACTATGATTCTATAGACAACATGAAAGATAACAACGGAGCTTTTTTACATAAACTTCCAACCCCTGTTACATTTCCATTTTCTCCTATATATAGACCTAACTGAGATTCCTCCTTAAACATTAGGGGAACTCGAAATCTATTTCTAATGACACCTGTTTAACTTTTAACTGCCTATTTAATGTAACAAACTTCAACTAAACTTTCTAGAGATCTAAATCAAGTAGGATTCTAACTCCATATTGCGCTAATAATAGCCTTGATTACAAACATTCTCATTCTTTGACATCTGGTCCCTTTCTAGTTTGGTTGTGATGAATGTTCAAACTCCATGCTGGTCTTCAGTGTTACATCTTCTCCATTTCCCTGAAACATAGGAAACTGCCCTTGCTGATCGGTCTTTAGTTTGCCTCAAAATTTTCAAATCCAAAGAAGCATGTCCTTTATCTTTGATTATCCAAATTGTAATAGAATGCCACATCCTTGATGTGTTGTCCACCTATTTTATGTGTAAAGGCAAAAACTCTTTCAATCCGTTTTGACATATCTTGAACTGTGGTAAATGTGCCCACTTTATGGCAAAAAATTTAAAGTTGGATTCGAATCCATATTTTCTCCACCTGTCTTGACCTGGTTGAATGTTGATAGCTTTAGATGATGCCTTGTATATATTCCCCTTTCAAAATTCCCGCTTATGTTTCAAAACCAGTTGATTGATATTAGATTGTTTAGCTTCAGCAATTTCGTAGCGTTCTACAAAACTGTTGAGCTCTAGTCATCACCTTCAGCAGTTTCGTAGCGCGCTACGAAACTGTTGAGTTGTTTCAAAAATCACAGTTTCAACCCAAAACTTTGCTATTCGAGTACGTTGCTGTTTAAAAATTCTTTCAACTATTCCAAGACCTTCCAAAACTGAATGGAAATGCAGGATTCTTCAAGAAAGATTACACCAAGAAAAATCATCAAAATTTGAAACATAGCCTTACTTGAAGTGGGATTTCCTTAAGGAGATTCCTTTAGCTGGCTTAACTGTATTTTGAAGTCTTCAATTTGTTTCTTCATGACCTTGATTCCATATCTGAGGTTTGTATTGACCTTTCTTATAAGTTGAGCTTCTTTTATTGCAGGAGTAGTCCAACTACAAAATTGAACACTAAAATCAACCACTTCAGGAATTTGAAATGTTTGGTCTTCCCATCGAGCTTGCATTTGGTTGAAATAAGCCTCATTAGCTGCAAATTTCCTAGTAGCTTTCTTCAATCTAGCAATTTCAAAGTTGGCAGATTCCAATCTCCTTTCCAAATCTTCCACATTACCTTTTTCTTGAGTGGCAACTATTTTGCCTTTATCCTTTCTTTCATGAGGCCGTGTCACCTCCCCTGTTTCATCAGCTCTTGGTGGTACCTCCTGTACTTGTTTGAACTTCCTTGTTATGGGTCTCCTAGGCTTAAAAACAAATTGATCAACTTGATCATCAAACTTGAGTTTCTTTGAGGCTTTGACCCTCTTAGCCTTCTCTTTTCTTGACTGCATCAAATCAGCTTGAACTAGTGGGGACTCTTCAGTGTCAATTTCTTGCAATAAATCATTTAAGTCTCCCTTTGAAACAGGGCTTTCTTCAATAGCCAATGACTTACCTTTTTCTTTTGCCACCAGGCTCCTAGTCCTTCTTCTTTGAATTCCTTCACCTGTGCTTGATTCATGTGTAGTTTCTTTGACCTGAATTTTCTCCTTAATGGACTGCTATGATATGTCCTGAATAGTCAGTGGCCTGGTAGATTCTCTCACTTGTTTCTTTGCCTTTAACTTTGAAAACCTCGTAGATCTTGTTTCTGCCTGAGGACCGGTTGTTGTTGGAAGATCTTTTGTAGCTTGAGGGCTGAGACCGGTCTTGCTCTTGAAACCAGACATGAATATGAATGTGTCCCAATCCCTGCCTACCCTCTGGAGTTCATGCAGAACAATCAACTTAACCAAGCCATGGTGGAACAATGAAGTCTCACAGGCTTCTTTTCTCAGTTGTACCTTGTCACACATTTTACTTAAGCTATGGAATAAATAAAAAGGTAGATCAATAGATGTTTTCCCTGTGAAATGCAACAGAATTTTAAAATGGTATGAATACACTTTGTTATATCTCCCTTCACAGGTCAGGTACTTCTGTATACAAGTAAGCAAATGGGCATATGATTCTTTGACATAACTTCTAGGAATAGACTTGCTCAAATCTGAGTTAATGAACTCCTACTTTAGGAATTCTTTGCATGGGTTCATGTCAAATTTGAAATTCTTGAACCAATTTTCTTGCCCTCTTGGAATCTCTGTAACTGTGGATATCATGTCTGGTGAGACCTGCAATTCCAACATGCCAACCTTTGAATTTAGTCCTGTGAAATTCAGTGCAAATTCCTTAGTAACTTGTGCATGACCTCCCTGAAGCTTCTTGCAAAAATGCCAACATCCAGCTTGTTTAAATGCATGCTCGACTTCTCTGTTCTTCAAGGTTATGTCTAAACCTTCAGGCTCGTTTCTCAGACATTTGCCTGATTTGTGGTATTTCCTTTCTGCAGATCCCTCCATGAAGATTCAGTGTAATGGAGGCTGGAAATGCTAGCGCTGCTCAAACTCCAAATTCTGCCTCGCTTAAATTTACTTCCTCGCCCGATAGCTGCCTCGCTTGAATTGCTACCTCACTTGATTACAATGTTCTTTTAAATTGAAATCTTGCAGATTTGTTTCTCATGCAAGTCTTACAATCATCATTAAAACTGTGCATATCTGGCTTTCCTTGGAACTTGTATTCCGTGTGTACCAACGTACCTGGTGGTTGTAATAATGGAAATAAGCGGTTGGACGTGATATGTGGAGTGCACAAACTAACAATGAATGATGCAGCCATAGATTAACTTGACAGATTTGACAATTGGGAAAGATTCGCTGCAGAATGCACGAATCTTCGATTTTGCAGCATGGTCAGTGTAAATTTTGAACTATGCGCTGGGAAATCACCTAATGGAATTTTGTGCTGCGAAATCACCTAATGGAGTTTCACGTTGCGAAACTGCTAAAAAGGATTAATGCACTGCGAAAACACTTTAGGATGGTTACATGTGTTACGAAATCACCTAAAAGGCTTTGTGGTACATAGTAATTTTTTAAACCAAACTAACACATGGCTATGAGACCATTGATGAATGAGAATGAACAGTGACGAATGAGAATGCATACTTGACTCAAGACCCCCAAAGACTCAGACTCTTAGAAAAAACAAAATCAAACTTAGACTAACACCGACCTTTATCATCAAGCTAGTTTGAGAAGTTTTGGCATTAGAATTCTTAAGTGATAACACATTGGAAGGCTCACTACACATGATCGTACATATTTCATCAGTAGGTAGGTGGTTGTCATCATGATTTGAAGCTCTCAAATCTCGATGGTTTGCTGCCATTAAAAAGCTTTGTAAGTACTTGTTTCAGTTAAGTCTTGAGTCATATTTGGTTTTCGTTAGTTTGGAGTGTCTAGTTTCAGCTGTTGAATGTCTAGTTTCAGCTTTTTAGTATCTTGTTTCAGTTTGAGTTAGTCATACTCATTTCAATTATGAGTCTTGAGTCTTGAGTTTCGATCTTTTGTTGTCAAGATATTGGTTTTGGTTTTTTGAAGTTATTGACTCCATGGCCCAATGGACGAAGGCACTGCTTGCTTTCCTAGAGGTTTGTAGTTCGTGGCACCTCTAAGGAGCTACCATCCCCATTGGAGCCAATGTTAGTGTCGGTATCTTCATCCCTCCATCAGAGATAAAATCCTCTTGTTGCATTTCATATTAGGTGTCCCACCAGTCATTTGCATTCCATTAGGCGCATGGATCATTTGATGGTAGTGGCTTCTCCTGCAGTTTCCCTCATGTCATTTACCTGTTGGCTCATGTTTATTCATCAAAAATTGTATACAATAACCTTTTTGTCTTGAAGATTGCAGAAGTATTTTCTAAGGTTTCATTAGGGTTTTGTCAAAAATGTTTCAAAGTGTCTAATAACAACCAGCAAGCCATGAGGAGGTTTCAGCATCAATAAACTTCATCATTAAGTGTTCGAAAATGTGTTTTTCCTCAAAACTCCGTTTTGAGGAAAAAAATAGAGTATTTTTGCTTTTATTGTTCAAAAGTCATGAAATTTTGTTTTCCTTATTGCATATCACTCCATCTGCAACCCTGGTTTCTTTCCTTAGCCTCAATAGTTCCAACACCTGCAAAACAAGCAAAGCTCAGGTCATTTAGTTCATCACAAAGTTAAAATGAAGTGAAAAAGTCCAAAAACAGAGTGTGAAAATAAAATCATTTCAAAACATTATGAAAATGTGTTTGGAAAAATTAAAATCTAAAAGCTCCATGTATAAATCATGTCTCCAAATGTTTAAAGCTCATTTTCACTCCAAGAGCAAAGAGAAAGCAAAGCAAAGTTGTTGTGGTGAGCAAGTGAGAAGTTTGGGTAAAAATCGCTCCAAGTTATCGGCGCGGTGCACTGGGTAGGAGGTGTGGCACACTCACTAGGCGCGACACATTGGGCCGCATTTTATATTGTAAAAAAGCACGGGTGCGATGCATATGCTGGGCGCGGTGCATTGGGTTGGATGCATGGCGCATACAGCCTGAGAGCCTGAAAACTTCCAGAACTTGCTCCAATCGCCCAAAAATGCATGGGTTCTCACTGGTCCAAGTAGGTTGACCCTTTGTCATTGCTCTTCATCCAAATTTGATGATTGTTTGATGGTGTGTGTTACATGGTGAATGTTTAAAAGAATCAAACCCTACTTTTTCAACATTTTCAAAGGAGATTGCTACTAGGGTTTTGTATTTGGTTGTTTTGCTACCAAGTATCACCTCATCTCATCACTCCCTTATTTCATATTTTCCTCGCTTTCCTTATTTCCTAAATTCACATACCCCTAATCCCCTTTCCCAAGTTCCCTCTCCAAAAATACCAAATGCACCAAACCCTAGTCTCATACTTAAAATCCCAAATCCTAGCCCCTCCTAAATCATTCCTTAATTCCCTATTTCTCTAAATTCCCCCTCCACAGTCCCTCATTTCACTATTTTCCCTTGGTGACAGAGGTCAAACACATCATCAAAAACAGGTCAAGACAATTTAACACATCAGTGCCTATTTCTCCAAGATAATTTATCTACTAGCAAACATGGCATCTGATCCTTCATATGATTATGAAGAAGAAGCCCACAGTGACTCACCTACAGAGGGACATGCACCCAGGAGGCCTCATAGACATGGCAAACATATTAGAGAAGAACCAACCACCCTTGCTGAACTGCAGGCCTACCGTCTTTCCATCTTTTGTTTCCATCATCGGTCATGTTATGAATTTTATGAGAAGGTTGCTAGCATTCAGTTTCATCTTGAGTTGGCTCATTTGTTTGTACTCCATTTACATGGTGATCAAGCCACTCTAGCTGGTGTCACTTTCACATTAACACCAAAATCCATTTCTCTAGCAACCGATATTCCCAACATTGGAGAGCAATGGAACAAGAGACAAAAAATTGACTGGAAACATTATAAGCCGTACATCAAACCCGGTTTTTTGAGACAGCTTAAGAGGGTGTTTCCTTTTTGGTATGTCAAAGATGAATATGCTCCTTTAATGAAATTGATCATGAAGTATTTTAGTTGTGAGGGCCGGTTCTCTCGTTTGTATGCTTATCATATCAGGCTGCTGATGCATTTTACCCAGGTACGGATGATGAACATCCATTACTTCATGAGCTGAAACATAGAGAAGATGACCACCATTGTGCAGCACAAGACTCCTCAGCAGCAGTTCAACAATATTTACCATTTTTCTCTCATCAAAATTGTGGTCGTTCATCAGCTTGGCTTATAGGGCATCACTTGGGAGGACTTCATCTCTCGTGAGTTTTTTAGAGCTTCACACGGACCTTCAGAGGCTGGGCATGAGAGAGGTGGACCTTCCTATCAGCATGAGGGCCATGAGACACAAACCGCTAGTGTGCCAGTGTTCATCACCTATCAGAAGGGCACTAAATGGTTGTTTGCAGCAGCGAAGCGAGTGTTATCTCCACCTGGGGTGGAAGGGGCCTCACTTCCATCATTAGCATAGTAGGTTTAGGACCGAGGCAAAAGGCCACTGCAGGAGGAAGTACCATCAAGTGAGTGGGAGACTGATTTCATTCTCATTGAGGGTGATGATACCGATATGGGCCCACAAAGCACAAATCTTAGAGAAATCATTAAGGAGTAGCAGGCGGACATTGATGCCTTTTCTACCAACTTGGATAGAGCCCAATGGACTATATAGTACTTGGAGCAGAGGAATAAGTAGCTTGAGGACCAGCAGGTGATTATGGAGTTGCAAAACATTCGAGAGAATCACCAAGCTGCCCAAAGGAGGAGGGTGGAGTTCACTTCACTTGAACAAGAGATCAATGCAGATAGGGAGTCATGGCTTGAAAGAGCCAATATCCACTTGGAGAGGAAGCTAGAAAAGGCCAACAAGGAGAAAAACTTGTTGAGATACATGGTTGTTCATTACATGGCGAGGAACAAAGTTTGCAAGGCGAGAATCAGGAATTTGAAAGCAAAATTAAAGAAGGCATATAAGAGGCAAAAGGAGCATGATTTCCTTCAGATCTTGGCCAAGGCTTCCTTGACCCAACATAGGTCTTGATAGAGAAGACTCAGCCCAAATTTCAAAAGATTTGGAGCAATTTTTTCATTTTGGAAATTTTTTGGCACAAAAACAGGATTTTATGCTCTATGTGCTGCGCCACGTGGCGTTCGCTTTTGCTAGGGGCTTCCAAATCACAAAAACTCAACATTTTTGGATTTGACATGAAACATTATGCTTTCTTACCTATGGCCAAGAAATTTGGGCAGGTTTTGAGCCCTAAAAAAGGTCAAAAACACTAAAAAAATGACCTCACTTCCCCTATTTTGACACACAGGAAGCAGTGTTGGGAGAATGGACTTTTGGAGGGGTAAATGGAGGCCAAATTGAAAAATTCCACTTGGGTTGGAAAGTAGACAGGCAGGCCGTTCCAAAAACCACACCTATAGCTCATTTGGACATAGGAACGGCCTCCAAAAGTGGGCCCAAACAGGCATAATGCATAGAGAATCAGGCGTGGCGCATAGAGGAAAATTTGCCAATTTGACCAAGTTTTGCTCTGTTTTTCGCACAGTTTTTCCTAGTTTGACTTTTTTACCTTCCTAATGGAAAATTTGTGATGTAACTTGATGTATATTGATGGATCATGATGTAAATATGTTATATTTTCAGTTGTTGAGGTAGATTCATTAGTTTAAAGGTTGTTTGAAACTGAATGAATCAATTCCCTTGTTTCTAAAGGCATGCTGTTATGTTGCCAAGTTTCTAGTTCTCATTTTAGAATCAGTTGGATCAGCTCCTAAACATGTGAGCTCGACCCCTAGACACAAGGATGAGCTATGTTTGTCTATGTTATATTGTTTTTCAGTCATTAGCATGGTTGGACTCTTGAGAAAGAAAGGAACTTCATTGTACACTTAAAATTTCAATTTGGCTAAGGAATTGAGACCAGGATTTGCAGCACTGTTTGGGATTCATGTGGAAATTTGTCTTGGTACAGTGCTTCTCTTTGTAATTGTGAATTTGTTTATGTGACTGTATGCCATTATCTATCTTATTTCTTCTGAACTAAACAAACAAGAGTGAAGTAGAATCCATTGAAAGTGCAGTGCTCTACTTGAAGTTTGCTTTAGCTATTTGATGTTTTCAGCTATTTGGGGAGGATCCATGATTGCTCTTGCCCTCTTCAACACCTCACCTATCTATTCCTTCCATCTTATTCAATTTTAAGTGCCAAAAACAATTGCCTACCTTGCCCCATTGAGATCTCTGCAGGACTGAGCCTCAATCCCCGCACCCAAAATCCATCTTTCCACCTGAGCCAACAAAATCATCTTTTACTCAATCAAACTCTCTTACACTCATACCTAGCCTAAGATTAGAAGATATTTTAGTCATCTCAAGTCCTGATCGATCATTATTTGCTGAGATTGACCTAGAGAGAGCCCTCTCCTGACCTGGTAGGGCTAGCTACCGGGCTGAGCGTGGTTTGATGTTGGCCCTGGATCCTACCTTTTCAGCCTGAGGTAAATCTAGGCTCTAACACCTGGTCCCATTCCACCTCAACTCTGACTGCGCCCCTGTAACCCAGCACACGCCATCCTTGTATTTGGGTTGAGGGCTCGCGTTTCTGTCTACACCCTATAGGTAGGAGTTCGATCCATCATCAATTCATAGCTTCAGCAGGTGTGTTTGTCATGGCCTACCGACCTGCATAAATTACAAAATAATTGTTGGGATGTTTGCGTATAATTCTACAACAGATGAAAATTATCCATGGTGTGTTTTCCTCCTATTTGGAAAATTGCGCACCATAATGCAGACACCGCGCTCGACCCTGCCTGTGCCTCCGATCTTAACGACATTGGCCCTCCTCCTGCCAAGTAGTTCGTGAACACTAAATAGTGGTCCTTGTCATGCCCTTGGCCTTTGCATTTCATGCACCATAATTCCTCACGCACCTCTGGTCGAGGTGTCCTGTCCCATTTCAAACTTTGCATCTCCAGACATAGATTCTACAGTTGCATGTGGATTTGTTGGAATCCTAACCCAGGTTCTTGTATAGGGGTCTCATGCAATCTCATTTACATCTCCAACACTCCGGCCTGGGTGGAAATTTTTTGCTATGATAGCGTCATCCTTAAGTGTGGTGTAAGTGAGGCCACAAACCATGCGTGATACTATGCATCTATTAATGTCATATTGGCTTCGCAGATAGTAATCTTTAGCCTTTGGTCTAGATCCCAGTGGGTCTCACCCAGGAGCATCGCTATCTCCTTAAACTCGATGATTGATTGTGTCTCTGATTTTGGCCTGCTAAATTCCCTGTTCAACATGACCTGGATCTCTGCAATTATTGCATTTGGGTGGTCACTAGAATGCTTGATATACCACGTTAATGTGTGATCCTGCAGTGCGCTTACTAGCATATCATTCTTAATATTATCATCCACGATGTCTTGTGCTTCCCATACTGCTCTTACCACAATCTAGAATTAGTCCGGATATTCATTTCCTACTCCTTTAAACACTAGTAGTTTGATCGTACTTGCCATACTGAACTATGGTGGTGGCGGAGGTGGAGTGGGTCGAGAGGGAGGTGAGGGGCGTGAAATGGGTGGCGGTGTGGGTGCAGGTGGTAAACGCGGAATTCTCTATCTTATCAAACTAACCGCGCTTCGTGGAGAAACTTTCGCAAGCTTCTCCTCACTTTCCAGCTCTTCACTACTTCCACTTTTGTAGATCTTCCTGCTTTGCATAGTCCCATACATTAATTTATTCGCATAACCCGATTTTCACACAATAACATATTAATCCAAGTGTTCAAAGATTTAATATACTTACCTCACGGTCCCTTGAGAAAACGTCGCTCTGCCTCACTGTAGTTGACAGTCATGTCTACCACGAACTCAGTGATAAATCCTCCTATTATTCGGTCGAGCCAATGGTCCACAACTCGCTTTATCTTATCTTCTGATGCTTCTAGTATGCGCACTAATTCCAGAGTCCACACTATTGGTTTTTCGAGCCTACACCTTCCCTGACTGTCTGTTAACTTTTCTATCCACTCATATAGCTCAGATGGAAAAGATGCAAAGAAAATTTCGTGGATTTCCATATACAAGTAGCACTCCAACCATTGTTCCTTAGATACTTGTGGATTTATGTTCTCCTGTGTCACGAACCGCAAACCTCCAGAAGCCCATCAAACATCCCCATTGTGCATAAACTTGGTTCTAGCACCCTCCCATACTACTTCGGGTGAG
>Ga0068628_1000887_pt1 | contig 11663 bp, 11 predicted proteins | sample InSIn2gowninarea_FD_77431 | JGI IMG/M metagenome (GOLD analysis project Ga0068628, IMG submission 77431) | Clean room microbial communities from NASA Spacecraft Assembly Facility at Jet Propulsion Laboratory, Pasadena, California, USA -... ... | reverse complement strand
ACTATGCTACCATAAAATACAATGCAGCCGGTGATGAACTTTGGATAAGAACATACGACGGACCTGCAAACAGCTTTGATGGCGCCGTTTCACTGGCAGTGGACGCTACCGGCAATGTGTACGTAACTGGACAGAGTAATGGAGGTGAAACCAGTGTTGACTATGCCACTATAAAATATGATGCAGCTGGTAATGAACTTTGGGTGAAACGGTATAATGGTCCAAAAAATGATTATGATTTCGCCAGCAAGCTGGTTGTGGATACTTATGGCAATGTGTATGTGACAGGACAGAGCGATGGCGTTGGCCCTAATTCCAATTACACTACTATCAAGTACGATGCGAACGGAAACGAGCTTTGGACAAAAACATACGATGGAGTTGGAAATTATAGCGATGCGGCCTCTTCGCTTGCAGTAGACGGCTATGGCAATGTTTACGTGACGGGCAGAAGTTTCGGTAATGGAACTGTTTCGGATTACGCAACGATAAAATATGATGCAGCAGGAAATGAGGTTTGGGTAAAACGGTACAACGGTCCTGGTAATGATAATGATAGAGCTGTTTCGCTTGCTTTGGATATTTCCGGAAATGTGTATGTAACAGGAGCGAGTGATGGTAGTGAAACGGGTATGGACTATGCTACCATAAAGTATGATACGGATGGAAATGAATTATGGATAAAGCGGTATGATGGTCCTAATAGTGATGCAGATCCAGCAACAGCTTCATCGTTAACTGTCGATGCCTCTGGCAATGTATATGTGACCGGAGAAAGCTATAACACTAGCTTTTCTGCCTATGCCACTATAAAATATGATACGGATGGAAATGAACTATGGATAAAGCGGTACAGTATAAGTGAATATAATGCAGCCTCTTCTGTGGCTATAGACAGTTTCGGCAATGTGTATGTGACAGGAAATAGCGGTGACGACTATGCTACTATAAAATATGATACTGATGGAAATGAGCTATGGATAAAGCGGTATGATGGCTTTGCGAATAGTTATGACAGGCCTACTTCATTGGTTGTAGATAACTCCGGCAATGTGTACGTAACAGGCTATAGCGAAGGTGATGGAACTGGTGTAGACTATGCCACCATCAAATACTCCCAGTCACAGGTTGTACAAAGTGTGTCTTCCTTCACCCTTATCAATGCTGAAAGCAACAAAGACATTCAGGAGTTGAAAGAGGGTGATATTATTGATGTGGCTACACTGTCTTCTATCTTAACCATGCGAGCTAACACCGATCCTGCGGTAGTGGGAAGTGTTCTGTTTAGGCTAAGCGGCCCGCTGTCACGCAGGCGCACTGAAAACACAGCAGCCTATACCTTGTTTGGCAACAAAAAAGGTAACTTCTATGGCCTGAAATTTCCAATAGGCGACTATACCCTGACAGCTACTCCTTATTCTGCTGCAAAAGGCAAGGGGGACAAGGGCACACCACTTACCATTCACTTCACTATAACCAACACGATAGCCAGCAGCCTCACACAGGGCAATGAGACGGGTATCAAAGAAATCAAAACCTTCAAAAGCGGTGTTGATATTAAGCTTACAGCATGGCCCAATCCGTTCTTAGGGCAGACTACAATCTCTTTCTCAGTGCCTAAGTCTGGCAGAGCCGTATTAGATGTACAGGACATGAATGGACGTGTAGTAGAGCGTTTGTATCAGGCACAGGCTGAAGCAGGGAAAGTATATCAAGTATCAATTGAAAGCAAGGAGTTGCCAAGTGGGGTTTATATGCTGTGGTTAACAACTAACAAACAGATGCACTCCACCAAACTGGTATTGATTAGGTAAAGGCTCAAGAGACAAGTTATTAGAGAGTCTGAACAAAGGTTCAGCCTCTTCTTTTGAATGTATTTTTCATGCAAGTCAGTTGTTGATTTTTCAATCCCATCAAATGGCATCCCTCCCTTATGAATGTAAGTTCCGGCTCTTTGCAGAACACTTTATTTTCTTGTTTCCTCTAAACTTATAGCTACACTAAAATTTCGTCTTTCAACACTTCAAACCGTTTAAAATGAAAAAGCCCGTATTAGTATTGTTATTGATTCCTTTTATATCAAAGGCTCAATGCTTCCCTAGCAACCCTCCACAGGTTACAACAGAAAATGCTGAGGTTATTACGCTTTCCGGAAAGGCGGGCAATGCGACGCAGGTGTACAAAATACCTATTACATCCTTAACAGCGTCATTAGACGACACTATTGTTGCAAAAGCCTCCCAAAACAAAGTTTTTACAGTTAACGCATATACTGGCACTGCTATCCAAAAAGCTTTAGACTCAGCAAATTTGCAAGGAGGCGGCGAGGTTTATGCCCCGGATGGGATTTACCTAATTGGTACTATATTAACCATAGGCAGCAATACAAAATTGGCTTTAGCCCCGAATGCCATTTTCAGAAGAAATGCAACTATAAATGCCATGCTTATTAACAAGTACAATGGCACTACCGGTGGTTACGGACAGGCAACAAATATTGAAATAACCGGAGGTACGTGGGATTTAAATAAATCAAAATTTCCTACTAATGTTACAGGCATCGCAACAGGCCACGCCAGCTGTATCTATATTCATAATACAAAAATAATCAACTGCTATGGCTGGCATTTTATAGAGCTTAATGCTACTCAAAATGCTATAATCAAAAATGTCATTTTTAAAGAGATGAGTGGAGCAGCAACGAGTCAGGAAATGATGCAATTTGATTTGATGGTAACATCAGGTGTCTTTCCATGGTTTGGGCCGTACGACAATACGCCATGTGACAATATTTTAGTTGAGGGATGTTTGTTTGAAAATGGAGGAGCGGCAATTGGTTCTCATTCCTCGAAACTAAACTATTGGCATACAAATATTAAAATTAATAACTGCCACTTTAAAGGAATGCAAGGTGCGGCTATTAAATTGTATGATTATCAGCAGGTAAGTATCACTAATAATACATTTACCGACTGCTGGCAGGGAATTTATGCCAGCACAATTGCTAAGCAAACGTGTAAGGATTACATAATTAGTGGAAACATCATGAAAAATATGAAATCCGCAGACCTGCAATCAAGAGGTATATACATAGCAGGCATAAATACAACAGCCAGATACCTGAAAGACATAACTTTATCAAATAATATCATTAAGGATTGTGGCAGACATGGGATAGGTACGGATTATTGCGAGAATGTAATCATCAACAATAACCAGGTAAGCAATAACGGAGGAACTGGCATCTGGCTTTACCGGTCAAGTACTGTGGTTGCAAAAGGCAATGTTTGTTTTAATAATAATTTCAAAAGCGTTGGTGTAGGCGATTTTGGTATTGGCGCGACAAGCGGTGTATCAACGGATGCGCAGCACATACTATTTTCTGATAACCAGGCAGGAACTGTTTATTGTAATTATGGAGCAACAAACAGACTGATTTTTACAAATAATATTATTACGGGTACATTTTCAACAGCCGGCACAAAGGCTAACCATCGGGTATTTAATAATTATATAGCCGGCGTATGGGCACCATAACTGGCAGAACTATATACTATTTGGAATAAGGTGGTATCTACCCTTTTAGTCGATTAGCAGAGGTTCAATAATGGATAAAAACAAAAGGAAAGGAAGAAGAAGAAACCGGGTCAGGCACAAACAAAATTGCCTTTTATAAAGCCTTCAGGCGGTTTACTGTTCTTTTCAGGAGAAAAGGCCCTAGGTATGCCAGCAATGGTTTAAGTATAATAAAACAAAACCGGCCAAAGTATGTATGAAGCGTAACTGCGGTTGAAATCACGACATTTTTTTGAAGCGTATTCTTTCTGGGCTTGTGCAGGAATAATGCATACCGAATATCTATATGCCTACCTATTTTTCCAAATACAATTTCGTTATCAGTATGGTGTAACATAGTGAAAAAGTGAATTTTTTCACCTACTCTGATGGTGTGCTCGTCCGATACTGCCTTTCTTCTAAAAATGTTTTTGAAGATTTTAAAACTGAAATGTGCCCTGAGTAGGTTCCTAAGCAAAATGAACACTTTTATCCATCCAGGCGCAGCAGAATGAAAGGCATAAGCTAAATCTGCCGGTTCCACTACATTGGATGCATCATTGAATGTAGTCAGGTAACTATCCCTGTAATTGTATTGTTGTACCATGCTTAATAAAGAACCTTCAGGAACTGCTGTTTTAACAACAGGCGCCTTCCGATTTGAGTAAAGGATGGACAACGTACACGTTTTATTAAGATGCCGGAGCGTTACCTGATGGCTTGGCATTGCTATATTCATATCAACTGTATGCATGTTCATTTGTTGTTTGACGGTGCAGGTCACCGGAAGGTTACATTTATAGGGATACCATTATTTGAAAATCGTTCACGCTTGGTATAAGATATCGCTTATAATGCAGCTACAATTCAAACAACTGTGCCATTTTATAACTGACTGGTTCTAAATACGAACAGGCAGTGATAGAGTTATAGGAGTGTTCATTTTCGGACATCCAGTGTACCAAAGGCATTCATCAGATACACTTTTAAACTGTATTAGCATAAAATGGAACAGGCTGAAATTACAAATGACAGCAATTCATAGTTAAGTAAGAAAACTTTGAACGTGAAATTTAAAGATGCGTCGCTCCTTATTCCCAAAATCACTTAAAAAAAGCAAACGTAATGCAGTATCGTATTTGAATCGTTTTGGTTGTTGGAATATAGGATTCAAATCCAAAGCCTTCTGAGCCATTGTTAAACTTGCTACTTTTATAGAGTAGCTATCAAACTTAGTAGTGAGTTGATATAAATATTATACGCGGAGAGGGAGGGATTCGAACCCTCGGTACAGTTGCCCATACAACGGTTTTCGAGACCGTCCCATTCGACCGCTCTGGCACCTCTCCAAAGAAAATTAACGGCTATGCATTTTAGTGAAATCGAAAATCATAGTCTGGCAATCTCACTCTTAAGAAATCACCTTTTATGTTCCAATCATTTCATTGTTCACTTTACTAAGATAAAATAAATTTAGTTCTAGCTTTCATTGATGCGGGGTAAAGAACCTTTAAGTAAGTGCAACTCCACGCTACAAGAAGAGAGTGTAACCAATTTACTCTTTAAAAGACCGGTGATAGAGGACTGTTATCAGAACAAATTTCGCCTAATTTTTCAGCATGGGGTTTTGAAAAAGTTTATAGAAGTTTAATGCGGCTTACTGATCCTCTTATTTATTGCCTTGTTACCTAAATTTGATTTTTGATTGCTTTACCGGAACAGGTTTGCTAATGAAATACCGGTATTTGCGCATCCAATTGCCGGAGTTTTTTAAAATGCCGGTTCGCCTTTGTAGTAAACGACAATCCTTCTCGTAAGGTGCGGTATTTTATGCCTTTAGCATTATTGCATTTTGCAATGGTGAACAACACATGCCAATGCTGAACAATTATTTTACAGGCCTGCCACAGATTATTGCCGTTGCCATATACATGATGCGGCTCGGCACCCGCGCCATTAAATTCAAGAATAGAAAAATTTCTACCCTTCTTTAATTCTTCAACAGAAGCACATTTTATATCATACCGGCCATAGTAAAAATGTTTCGCAGCATGGCTCAACCGGTCAAATACCTGTAAAAGGGCTTCATTTTTTTCTGCTTCCAGACTTACCAACCTGGCCCCCCGGCTTAAATTTGCCACCCAGGATAATTTAAATAATTCGCCTTGGGGAATCACTTGCTGCAGCGTAGCCTTGTGCTTAGTTTCCCATTCTTCAATTTTAAAACCTGGCCGGTTTTTAAATTGTTGTAATAAGGTCTGCAACGTTGAAATGCCGTCGCCTATCACATCCAATGCTTCCTTTTTTACAAAACCGGTAATGTTGCCTTTTTGAATACCCGGAAGCCGGTAATAAAAGACACTTACTTCGATTGGATATAAAACCAGTTCCTGCAAGATGTATTCTACGCCTACCATTTGATGATAGATTGTCAATTCCGCAGCCGTATCAATTTTGCGAAAAAGAAGTCCCATCATCCCGACGTTTGGTTTAACGGCAATTGGAAACACCAACCCACTTTCCGACGTAGCTGCCACTACTTTTTCAAATGCCCATGTTGGATCTATGTAGATGCTTTTTGGATACGCTTCTACCGGTAGATGGTCATATATCTCTTTTTTTGGCCCGCCCTCAAAACCACCAAAAGTCAGGGTAGGATTGGCAGGCGTAAAAAAATAAAAGGATCTGGCCCGAATACTATACAAAAGCCAGACCGGTGCCAGCAACACATATTTAGCGTTGTAATGCCATTGTTCCCAATGCGTGAGTTTGTACCAGATTTGTTTCGCATTCATCAACTTCATTAGTTACAGTGGCCGATTCACTTTTTTAAACCACCAATACATTGGTATCCCAGTAAGCATCAGCATCGTCCCAATAGCCGCTTCCCTTGGTCGGGTAAAAACAGTATTAAAAAATAAGGCAGCGCAAAAAAGAATAACAATAGCCGGTACGACCGGGTATCCCCAAACACGATACGGACGTGGATGATCCGGCATCTTTTTTCGTAAAATAAATACACCCAGCGTGGTAGCACCATAATAAATAAAAACGGCAAAAATGATCATATCGGTCAACTGGTCGAACGTGCCTGAAAAAACAAGAAGGCAAGCCCAAATGCCCTGGTACAGCAAGGATGTGGCGGGTGCCTGGGCTTTGTTCAGCGTACCGGCTTTACGGAAAAACAAGCCTTCCCGCGCCATGGCAAAATAGGGGCGGCTGCTCGCAAGAATCGTTGCATGCGTGCAACCAAGCGTTGTTACCATAATCAGGGCCGAAATAAAAACAGCACCATTAGCGCCCCAAAACATTCGAACCGCTTCTACGGCAGCAATCTTATTTCCCGACAGGTGAATTTGTTCCAGTGCCCGCACTGGAAGTAAAGACAGGTATGTTACATTAACAAGCAGGTAAAGAACAATGATGGTAAAAACACCTATGGCTATTCCTTTAGGTACATTTTTATGCGCATTTTTTATTTCGCCGCCAACATAGCCGATGCCTGCCCAGCCCTGGTATGCCCAGAAAGCAGATAACATAGCCGTGAACAAGGCACTTGCGGAAACAGGTGTGTTGCTTGTTGTTTGCAGCGTTACCACATTTGATAGCTTACTGGCATTGCTTCCCAGCCCAAAAGCAATGATCAAAAGAATGCCAATAAACACCAATGCTAAAATAAGCGTACTGAAGTTTGCACCTGTTCTGATTCCTTTTACATTGATCCAGGTGAGAAAAATAATCAGGGCAATGGCGGTAAGTTTTATGTTAAGATCAGCAAGCGGAAAAAATACGTTTCCAATATTTATATGGCTAAGCGAAGGCAGGATGGGCGGAACAGGCAAAATGCTATGGAGCGACTGTGCAAATACATAAGCTAAAGAAGAAATGGCTGCAGTCTGAATAACCGTGAATAGCGACCAACCGAAAATGAAAGCAAAGAAGCGGTTATAAATGGTTTTGTAATACGCATACTCGCCTCCGGTGTCCGCCAGCAAGCCAGCAATTTCGGCGTTGCTTAAAGCGCCAAAAAGAGTAATAATACCGCCCAGCACCCAGCAAAGAAGTATCCAGCCTGGCGACTGTAGTTCAGCAGCCATGGGCGCCACTTTCTTATAAATTCCGGACCCGAGAATATTGCCTATAACAATAACAACGGCAAACCGTAAACCAAGAGACCGGTTAAGGGTAGATGTTGTGCTCATGAACCGATTTGCTTACAAACTACAAATTTTATGACTGTGCTTAAGCAACATTCAATAGAATTGATGCCATTAACCTTTTTAAAGCATGATCTGCGACGGCAATGAACATAGCGTGAAGTTTGCCGCATGGGGTTTTAAAAAAGTTTGGTATATCCTGAACTGTAAACATCCGTTTTGTGCAAAAAATGGTTTGAACGAGTAAACTCTGGGAACTATTTATAAATGTGCTGGTTATTAATAAAACAGGGCAATGCTTGAATTCGCGGAATGTTTACTGAATAAATTTAAAAAGTTCATCTATCATGTCATGATACCCTTTCATACTTAATGGCTTTGCCCATACTAACGCAGCACCCAAAGCGGTACTTTGCTCAATTAAAACCTCATCGGCATAAGTGGAATATACCATCACCGGTATATGTGCATACTCAGTGCTTTGTTTTAAAAGGGCTAAGGTTTGCAGGCCGTTCCGCTTTGGCATATTCTGATCCAGGATAATAGCGTCCGGCAATGCCGAATCATCAATTATACTTTTCAGATAGTTAAACAATTCCTCGCCGTTTTCAACTGCAGAAAGCAACGTAACGTCTTTTCTTTCATGCAAAAAAACTCTAAAAAAATCCTGATCGTCCCAATCGTCTTCCGCCAATAAAATTTTTTTAGGATACATCTTTGCTGATTTACATTTCTTGTTTTACAGGCAAAAGGAGTAAAAATTCAGCACCCTCTCCAGGGCGGCTTTTTGCACTCACCAGGCCGTTATGTTTTTCCATTATCTTTTTTGTAATAGCCAGCCCGATTCCGGTGCCTTCATAATTATCTTTGGAATGCAGGCGTTCAAACAAAGCAAATATATTGGTGAGGTATGCTTCATCAAAGCCGATACCGTTGTCCTTAATGCTAATGAGGCAATAAGCTCCATCTTCTTTCATAGCACTGTCAAATGATTTTTCACCAAGGTATTGCGCTTCTATTTGAATAACCGGCGCTTCGTCCCTTTTTGAAAACTTTAAAGCGTTAGAAATAATATTTTGAAACACCTGTCGTATTTGTCCCCGGTTTATGTCAATACAAGGCAGGCTGCCTATAGAAACGGTGGCCTCCTTTTCTTGTATGATTAGTTCAAAATCTTCGAGAACTTCCGTTAACACATCGTTCAGGTTTATACAGTCAAAGGTGTTATTGCGGGCGGATAGTTTTGAATAGTTCAACACATCCATGATTAGTGTTTTCATGCGCCGCGCCGAATCAATAATCTTATCTACGTATTTCCTGGAATCAGGCGTTAGGGTATTGCCGGTTTTATCCAATAACAGATTGGAGAAAATCTGAATTTTACGCAAGGGCTCTTGCAGGTCGTGCGAGGCAACGGAAGCAAACTGCTGCAGGTCGTGATTGCTTAATTCCAATGCATGATTTATGTCGACCAGTTGCTGGTTGGTATTTTCAAGTTGTTGTTGTGTTTTCTTTTGTGCCGTAAGGTCGGTAACAATAATACTTAACGTTATATCTTCTTCCAGCTCTAAGGCTGTAAGAGATAATTGCACCGGAATGGTACGGTCAATTGTCTTCAGGCTTACTTCTACTTTACAATCTTTTATCCAGCACGTTTCAAACACAGCCTGATAGTCGTCACTTTTAGCCGTATCTATAAACCCATGAAATGAGCTGCCAATTACGTGGGACAACGGCAGTGCCATCATAGAAGCAAACTGCGAATTGCAGTAAAGGATGATGCCTTCCCGGTTCAATGTTACGGCACCTTCTGTCATATTTTCTATAAATACCCGGTATGCCTGGTCGGCGGTTTTAAGCGTGTAAAGTTCATTGCCGTTACTGCCTTCTACCACCAAGGCATCTACCTGCCCGGTACGGATGGCCTCAATGGTTTCATTGGCTTCAAATAGTTGATGACGCAACTCTTCCAGTTCTGCCTGCCATTCTGCTTCTGTTCTTGCTTTTGCGTCACGCATACTATGCATTTAACCCCAGGCCTTTTAAAACTTTCTGAGTGTCAGATAAATCGCCAATCAACCTTCGTTCAGGTAATGGAGCTTTTTTTACCAGTAGTGGCAGCGCCACAAGCTGTTCTTTTTTAGCCAGTGCCTCCTGTTGGTACACATCTATTATCTCCAGCGAATACCGGCCTTTCAAGTAGGTCTCACAAATCTCTTTCAAGTTTGCAATGGCCCGTATGGAGTTAGGTGAAGCACCGGTTACAAACAAGCGAAGAACATATTCAACGTTTTCTGCCGGACTTTCCCTTTTGCCGGAAGCCTGTTCTTCCTTCTTTTGCATCATATTAGTTTATGGGCTTCAGGTTCAGCCCCACAAGCACTTTTTCTTCATTTGATAAGTCGCCGATGATTTTTCGAATGGGCACAGGTACTTTGCGCACCAAGGTCGGGATGGCGAGTATCTGGTCGCCGGCAGCCAGCTGCGGATGCACCAGCAGGTCAATCACTTCCAAGGTGTACTTATCACACAGGTGGTGCTCACAATATTTTTTCAAATTGGCCAATGCCGCCATGGATTTCGGTGTGTTTCCTGCAATGTAGAGCCGCAGTTCCCATTTTTCTTCTTTTCCTTTTGCACTTTTTGTTTTTGCAGCTTTACTTTCTTTTGCCATTGCCGGTGCTGTTTGAGCGTTTTTGGGTTAATTGTTCACGGTTCTTTTCCATAATCTCTTTACGAAGGTCATCTTCCAGATAGGATTTATTCAGTTCGTCCTGTATCGAATCGAATTCTTCCTGCAGGGAGGCGATTTTTGCCTCCAGCACTTTACGCTTGCGGTCTATCTCCCGGTCTTTGCGTCCTAGTGCATGGGTTCGCAGCTCTACCCCAGTTACTTCCATCAGTTGCTGTGCTTCGCGGGCCGATCCAGTAAGAATGCCATCAGGCCCCAGATAAACATCAACCAGTTGCAGCCCTTCATCCGAAATTATAAACTCGCGCACCTGGTTGGAATGCTTCATGCCCCGCGACTTCATGATATAAAGCGCCCGGTTACGTTCACCATTCGATTCCATATCTCGTACCGTGATCCAGGCATCTACCAAAGAGGAAACCCCTTCGTCTGTTTGTTCGGAAACGGTGTTGTTTAAATTTAACGCTGTAAACAGTACGGTAATGCCTTCGGCCTGAAGAAAGTCAATCAAACGAATAAGAATGGATTTTACTTCGGATACCAAACCTGCTGTAATTAAATTGGTGATAGGGTCAAGAATAACCGTGCGTGGCTTGAACGTTTTTATTTTTTTATGAATAGCCACCAGATGCATTTCCAGGCCATAAAGGGTTGGCCGTGAGGCATGAAACTTTAATAAGCCGGCATCAACATGCTGTTGCAGGTCAAGGCCGATGGACTTCATATTGCGAATGATCTGTTGCGGCGATTCTTCAAAAGCAAAATAAAGACAGTGTTCCTTGCGCCGACAGCTGGCATCGGCAAAGGCGGAAGCAAGACTTGTTTTTCCCGTACCTGCCGTGCCTGATATAAGTATAGAGCTGCCCCGAAAAAAGCCTTTGCCGGCCAGCATTTGATCCAGTGCCGCAATGCCCGATGAAACCCGTTGCGAATACACCTCATTGTTCAATTGCAACGACGTAACGGGCAGAACAGAAATGCCTTCTTCATCAATCAAAAACGGATATTCATTGGTACCATGCAGGGAACCGCGGTATTTGACCACGCGCAGCCGGCGGGTGGAAATTTGGTTGGCCACGCGGTGGTCCAGCAAAATAACGCAATCCGATACATATTCCTCTAACCCATGTCTTGTTAAGGCCCCTTCGCCCCGCTCACCGGTAATGATGGCGGTTACACCTTTGTCTTTCAGCCAGGTAAACAGCCGCCGCAACTCTGCCCGCAGGATACCTTCATTAGTTAAGCCGCCAAAAAGATTT
>Ga0068628_1000886_pt1 | contig 11663 bp, 5 predicted proteins | sample InSIn2gowninarea_FD_77431 | JGI IMG/M metagenome (GOLD analysis project Ga0068628, IMG submission 77431) | Clean room microbial communities from NASA Spacecraft Assembly Facility at Jet Propulsion Laboratory, Pasadena, California, USA -... ... | reverse complement strand
TTGAGAGATTATATATACTATTATTTTATTTTAATCAACACAAAAGAGAGAAAATAAAAATATATATATATATATATATATATATATATATATATATATATATATATATACATATATAGAAAAAAAGATTCAAAAAAGATGCTATCTTGGGGCTATGGATGCCTGACTAGCAATAGAGCAAGGTTATAGTTATATTTAGGGGTTATTTTTCATTAGGGCTATGGATGCCCATTTGACAATGAAGTATATCTTACAATGTGGAGACATGTCTAGTCTCTACGATGGACCTTTGGATGTTTCATATAGATGAATCAACTTACATATTTTATTCTCTTGGAATATTATGTTTTCAAGCATCAAGAGAAGGAAATAAACATCATTGCACATATATGAGTTCATAATAAACTTAGGTTTATCATAATGGAAGATTATTTGATAAACAACTTAGGAAATAAACATCATTGCAAATATATGAGTTCATAAAAATGGAAGATTATTTGATAAAGCTATTATGAATGTGTTATTCATTATATTTCATTATTATACTATTACATTCATTTCACTTCACTTCATAAAATATATATATTATTATTACCTTGGTAAGTTAACTAATATGTTATGTTTAACATTCAAATAGTTATACCATTCATTCATATTTACTTATCCATGAGTGTACATTCATAACACCATATATTCATACATACATCCATTCATATGTCCACAAAATCCATACCATTTTACATACATATGTTATCCCATGTGTATAAATAGCCAAGAAATGGAAAATGATGATATTTGATTTCATACTATTATAAATAAAATATTTTTCTAAATTATAACTAAGTAATTATAAAACTAATAATAATGATACATAACAAATTAAATATGTAACATTATATAAGTCATCATTCTAACCATATTATATAGGAATCATTGATCCATCAAAGCATTAAATAGTATCATCATATTGTCTAATGTAAATCAATATCAATAATCCATCAATATAATATATAACATTAAAAATACCATTATCCATAACATAACACATGATAATATTAAAATAATAACTCATAAAAACATCATTATAGCCAAAAACATAAAAATCTAAATATACCATCATATATATATCAAAAAATAATCATAGTGTCCATCATCTAGTCATCCATAACATCCATCTCATAAAATCAATCATGATCTCCATGATCAAAAAATGAATATATTATAACACCATCAATGAATATAATTTTATAACATGATATGATAGTCTAATAATAAGATAATATAACAAAAAGATATTAAATGCTCAATCCTTAGTGGCATCCTCATACTCACTACCCTCGCCACCACCATAACAACTGGTCTCACCAACCTCCTAACCTCTCTACATTAAGGGGCTTCCAATACACCTCTCTCTCCCTAATACTCTAATATTTGATTATTTGTATCTATAGTGATAAGAGGTAGTTGTAACACTCTTGTTGGGAGTCATTTCTACCTTGTCTCTACCTATCCATATATTAACACCCCTTATGTCTCGCTAGCTATAGCAACTGGAAGTATACTAATATCTAAGTGAATATAACTTGGAGGGAGAAGTGGATACTCCAAACCAAGCCTAAAATTAGAAACATCCACTAATCATATATCAACCACTCCATGATAGTAGTCCCTCTATATACAAATGTCTCTAACAAAAGTAGAAGAGTGTCTCTCCATGCCAGCTATAATATCCTTTATTCTTGCCTACTACTATAATGTCTACACTATGGCTCATGCCCTATCTCTCTCCTTCTAGTATCTATCTTGATCTTCTCTATACCTAATCCTATCCTTATCCAAGTTCCTGATCTACTAAAGCTATGCATGTAGAGACTCATTATCTTGATAAGATTGATCAAGTAATGATCATGATTACCCAAGTAAAAACTTGAGCTCCTTAATCTCGCCTAGTAATGAGTCATAACTTTGAACCTCTAGGAATAATATCTCCTCCCATTGAACCCCCCTCACCTATGCTAACCTCCTTCTTAGTATGAAACTCCATCTATGGTATTTCCTCTATGAGACCTATATCAACATCCTACTCCCCTTCTACACTAGGATCCTCCACACCCTACCACACTCAATGATCCTAGTTACCATCATCAACCTCCTCTAGCTCAACCTTTCACTAGATATCAAAACCTCAGTCACTCCTACATCATCTACATCCATATCCTCCTCCATAGCCTCATCTCTCTTAAGATCAAGATCTGCATAAACTAAGGGCTCAAGACCCTCTATAGGAATGATCCCCTCCTAATATCTCATAATCTTTGGAGGAATATCTTGTACAATCCCAAACTATCACCTAATGTGATTGAACTAAAAAATACTCTAAAAAAATTATCCATTAACCATTGAGAACCCTGGCCTATCTAGTATCTACGAGCTTAGCCTCAAGCTTGTCCCATACTTGATACAAATGATATGGACAAACCTGATATGATCAAGAATGAGTTGGCTAATCATATCTCGATAAAATCCTACATCTTAGCAAACCCCATTAGTAGGATGGATGTTGAAATCATCCATCCATATCATAATCCCTCTTGGATACTCTACATATACAATAAAACTAGAAATAGGAATCCTATGAGTGCATGCCACAATAATATGCTCATAGGCCCATGCCTACAAAGTGACTATAATTGATAGTAAGATCCTATGACCTTGAGAATATAATAATAGCTCCATATAACATTTTTATAGCAAAGTAGAAGACCAAGAAAAGATGGTGCCATGCTGCATCATATATACTACCATGGAAAGCAATGACTAGGGAGATTTTCCACTACTTGTATTAGGTAAAGCTTATACTAGATCAATCCCATTAGAAATGAAAACCTGAGACTCTCCTCCTAATCATCATGTTAATACTATATATAATTGATCCTTCCTAATATGATATCATACATGATTGTATCTACTTGATCATCCCCATAAAAGTAAGCAATAACTGATAGAATATCATCTCTATCAACAACATGATAAATCCTTTGATCATGGATAGGTATGTAGTATAACCAATGAATATACTCCACAGTGTTCATCATCTCCCCTATCAAGAGATGGAAAGTAGATGTAGTGGATTCCCATCACTTAAGTAAAACTTCCATGAGAGGGTAATATCAGTGAATGCAATCCATATAGGTCCAACATCAAAACCCATACTCCAAAGAAATGTGTCATTCCTAGTAGTAAGGAAAGAATGAACCTCCTAAAGTATTATGGGATAATGATCCCTAGGGTCAAATGTGGCTTGAACCTAGAATATAAAATAATTAATTAATTCCTATTCCTAACTTAAGTTTAATTCAAAATAAAAATTTTGACTTCAAGGTTGAAGGCTAGAAACCAGGTAATTGGGTCATAGAGTCATTGGCATCTGTTGGCTAAATGTTGACAACCCTAAAATCCTTCAGGCTTGACCAATGAATATGGTCAAGGTCCCTAAAAAGGGTTTAAAATGTAAAATAAACCATTGAAAAATACCTAAACATGAAGATAATTACTTCTATGGATTTAGAATCTTAAATTAAACCCTAAAATGATAAAATAGGAAAAAATTAAAGAGGGGTTCTAAAACCCTACCTTCTCTCATATTGGTCATCTATGAATAGCGATCTCCTCCTCAGTGGTATATTAGGTCATGGAAAGTGATAGGGAAAGAAACTAAGTGGCCCAAGATGGGAAAAACACAAAAAGTCAACAAGAACTCACATGAAAAACAAATGACAATTGAGAAAATGAAAACTCATTTTGTCTTTTATTTTGATCGTGACTTGGGATGACGAATTTTTTAAGTTGGACATCGATGAATGATGGGGATGTTGATGATTTGACCCAATTAGCGATGATCCATAAAATATTAAAATACACAAAAATTAAAAACAAATAATTGATAAAATAAAAAACATAAAAACTTAATCCCTCCTTCTAGTTTAGGTTTAGCTTAGGCTTATTTCAAAATTAAGGTGACAAATTAGACTTTTTAAAACATCATACAGGTAATATATATATATATATATTCAAAAAACCCAAAAAATTGAAAAAATATGTCAAAGACAAAATGCATAATTCTCTTACTTATCAATTTTTCCAATGTTGAATGCTTTGGAAAAACTAAAGCTTATGAGTAATTCTAAATTTGAAAAATGACCCTTCTAAGGATGGGATTGAATATGACTAAGTACATCATTTAAACTTTTGTATAAGATCATTATGTAGCCTACTATAGGGACAAAAGGTAGAATAATCAAAATAATTGTATTCATAAAGTAAGCTTCCTTATCACATGCTAGCTTCGACATGTGGATATGACATAGTAGGTCATCATGCAACTACTAAAAAAAGCACATAGTATAGTGATACACACAAGTTTCACTTTGATAATACAACCACACTACTTTTAAAATGCTTCAAATGTAAAATATCAAAAAATAGATTTAATTATAATTCAATCAATCAAATGTTTCTTATTCATAGAGAATATGTTAATCCAAAGCATTGATTAGCGTCGAAATACAAGTTAAGAAACTTGAATACAACCACCTCTAAAAAGGTAAGTTTTTAAATTATACCCCACTTACAATTAGTAAATAATTTAAAAAGTGGTAAAATGTAGATACCTAAAAATTTCCCTTCTTTTGATATACAAAATAAGGATGGAAAATTAAAAAAATATTATAAAATTTTACTATAGTTTGCCAATTGCTAGTGTTTGACTTCAATTATCAATGACTCAGGTTATACATCGACATCTAATATTTGAATGCTTGTGACTCTGTAATTGGCAAAGGAAAAATAAAAATTGAAACTCCTAAAGTGTATTGGGAAGAAAGCAAGGGATGATGGATGACTCATCATCCATCCCACGTACCCATGCCTTGGATCACTATCATAACAAAGATGGATAGTCTTTTCTATCTAGTTTTTAATCTCAAAATTAAAAACTCTACCTATTTTCAAAATCTATAAATAAGGCCTTCAATATTAAAGCAAGAATGCAAAGTTACTCTACCAAAATACATCCAAACTTAGTGAGTTAAGTATATTACTATTTCATGATTTTACATGCTTGTTTATGTTTAGTATTATGCTTATTTTTTATGGTATGAATAGATATGTTTGATTTTATTTTTATTTTCATGTGTGCAAGGTCCATACATGCAAAGCAACAAAACTTATTGGTGATATTCGTATGGAGCTAAAGAAGAGTAATCCAGACTTTTTGCATGTTTCAAAAAATGGTTCTCGAAGTTTGGAAACACTATTATAGAAATGCTAGTGACTAGCATCGAATGATTTTATAAAAGACCATAGAATCCAAAATATTATTTTGTAAAAATCCCTTTTGCAAGGCAATGAATCATAAATATTTGTAATTGTATTATCAAGGTATATTTAGAATTAATAAAGAAAATGTTGGTTGTAAAGTTTCTTCTCTTATTTTCCAATAGGGTTACCTTTTGATTATGAAAATATCATATCCCTTTTTCTTATACTTCTTTTAACTTGTATAGTTTTCATGGAATAAGGCTTAAAAGGTCCTTGATCATTGTAGACCCTATATTGGTTTTGAGACTCATCAGTGTATTATATCCATCTTTCTCAAAATTAAATTAAAGCTTTGTGAGTCACTATCCAATCATTTTATTGATCCCAAATAGTATATCCCTTAATAGTTGATCCCTTAGGTAATTATATTTCAACATCCCTAAAACACTATCTAAGAGGGTACTTCTTTCCAGATCCAAACTCTACTAAAAATTTTGGAGCCTTAGACATGTCCTTAACTAAGAAATTTGAAAAAAAACTATATATAGCACCATAATATATCAAAAACCTAAAATATTAATTAAATACTTTACTTATTTGAAGGGGAGTGGCTTTTCCTTTGGTCTATGCTGATATGGTAGCTACAAAAATATGATGCTCTTTAGGCTGATTTGTCTTCAAAAGGCAATAATTTGTATAATGATCTTCATCATAGTTCTAACATCCATCTCTAGGAACCTTTTTTTATTCTAAAAACTTATCCTTGGGTGCAATCTAATTAGTCCTTTTATCTAAACAATCCTTGACTATGGTTTTGAGACCCTTGGCTTTTATTCCCATAGGTGTAGTTTTATTTTTAGAACTACTAATTTTTCCTCTAAAAATTATTCTTTTTGTTATTTTTGTTTCTAAATAGCCTTTTCTCAAACTTGGATGGATTTCCATATTTATGACCATGATTATTATCCTTGATATTCTTATTGCTTAGCTGTTGGACTTGTTGTTCCTGTTCCCATCTCAAGAATCCTTCATTTTTACTCTTTTGGTAGATTTTCTTATATTTTTTATCCAAAATATTATAGTTTATGAAGGTTTTCTTGATGCCTAAAGTTTCCTCTTCTCTCTTTGCAAGGTCATATGCTTCTTCAAGCATTTTGAGGCTTAACACATTCACCACTATCTTGGTCTTAGATTCTAGCTCGATAAAAAACCTATGAACCTTCATATGATTCTTATCTTCAAGAATATATTTAAGAATCCTAACAAATTTTTGATGGTAGCTTTGGACACTCATGGATCCTTGTTTAAGGGTATAGTATTCTTCATACTTTCTATTGTAGTAGATTTGGTGAATAAATCTTTTGCAGAATACCACAAAAAAGTTCATCCACTTAAGATACTAGATCCCATATTCAATCTTGTAAGCATTCCACCATTCTAGTGCAATACCCTAAAAATTGTAGGTAGCCCATAAATTTTTTGTTTTTGGAGACAAGTTATTCAGAAAGAAGTATGTATTTGATTCTTCTAACCATACCTTAGCTTGTTTACATTCCTCCTTACCATTAAACTTTAGGATATGGGCTTTCTTAAAAGCAATCTCATGTTTGATCCTTTTTTGAATTTTTTCATTTATTCCTTCACATAATTATTTTTCTAGAATGGGTTCTTCTTATGGAATTTCAACCCATTAATTTAGCATATTATTGATAATCTCTTATTATTTTTCCACTTGTTCATGTAATCTTCTAATAGCTTCTTCACCTTCATTATTCTTGGTAGAATGACTTGCAAAACTCTTGGTTTCATTATTATTAGGTGATCTTCTATTGGAATTCCTCATTATCATGTTCCTTGAATTTTGACATCTAATATTCCCTCTATTTTCCCTTGCATTAGCATTCATAAGGATACCATTCCTTGCATCTTGTTGCAAGTTACCAAAAGCTCTTGTTATGCATCTTGGGAGTGCCATAATCTGAGTCCACAAAATGGTGTTATCATTAGGCTCAATCATACTCATCTTGAAATCCTAAAGACTTATAGAAAAAGATTCATATACCATAGTCCTGAGGGTTTGAACTTGATTCTATGATACCAATGTAATACTTAACCTATTATTGATTTTATAAAACCCTTAAATTTTTGATGTATTATTTTATTTAATTTAAATACTTGAATGGTCTAGTAATGGACAAGAAAATCCATATGAGCATATCAATTCTGCTAGCTAGTTAGCACCAACATGGCAATATTGGTCAAGTTTGGATTAACCAATCTTGATCAGAATCCTACTAGTGTTCATTTCTCAATGCTCATCCCATTGGAAGACACAACATAGGTGACCCTACCATTTCTATTCATGAAGTCTGCAACAAACATCTTGGTCACAATATAGTGTTTTTCTTCTTAGGGCCCATATTACCTAAGAGAATGCTCATCCATAAGGTTATACAACTTTCTCTAATGGTAACCCTCTAATTCATAGGTGCAAATAAATTATCCTAGGAAATCATCCATATAAAATGGTTAAGCATCATCTCCTATGGAACAATCATCATACTCCTATTTTCTTAACTACAGGCAACATGAATACTTATTACCCTCACTTGGTAACTACAATTTTATTGATTTCTACCCTCATATGATAACCTATGTAGGGTATGAGATACTAACTTACCCATATCTATTGGCTAGGCTCACCATGATTTTTGGCATCCCCATGCCCATATCTTGGGAATCCATGGTATTTGAATAACAACCTTGAGTGTTTTGTATAGTCTAATAAATTTTTACAACAAGATTATAAAGTAAAGAAAACCAATCATTTTTCATATTATTAATCATGTTTGATAAACTAAAGCAATAAATACATCAAACATGCACAAGAAGTTTCAACAAGCTTATTCATGAAGCCATAAAAGAATATTCAATAGTACTTTAATACAAATATCCCATATGCATGATGTGGTGCAAATAATGTTACTTTAAAAGCACATCACATGCTAAAGAATAATAGCAAGCCTTGAAATGCTTCTAAAGTGGTTATTACTAACAAGAAAGTGTGGTGTAGAGTACAACATACTCAAGGAATATATTTTGATTTTCATCTAGTTAACTTACGATACCAAAGGATCAATGTCCTAATCATTTTTCAACCCATAGTTCTTAACTCTTTCTTTTATTAACTAATTTTCTTGTATGATCATCATATCCTTTGATCAACTTCCAATATTGGTTTGAGGTCTCCTTCACCTTTAACTTCCTTTTAGGGTTTTAGCTTATTGATTAGGTTTCTTTATAGGATCACCTAAAAAATAATATCTTATTTAAGCAAAAATATTACCATACTATTTAAATAATTCTAAGGTTATGTAAATAACTAATGCCTTTTGTTATTCCAATATTTCATGGATGTATATTTTCTTGAACAAAACACCATAATTGCATTTGTCATAATAAGTCATTAAATGTTCTTTTTTCAAATCCTTTTTATTGATTATCACAAGGAAGTTATCATGATCCACCTCAAGAAACTATTTGACCTTGAGTATCATCAATGATTTGAATGGATTATGTTTGAATAATGCTATGGTAATGACAAGTTTGATAAGGGAATATGAATCATTTGTGATGATTTGATGTTGGCTTTGAGATGTTTTAACACAGGTCACCTTGAGATGGAGAAGTGATCCAAAGACCATAAGGAATAAAGGTGAATTAGTGATGGGAATGGAAGGGTAAGAGGAGACAATGAATGATGTTGAATCATTGATACACCCTATGAAAATCATAAATCATGTAGTTGCATGTAGAATAATTGCTATGAATATCGATTTCTTAATGAAATTATGTTTGCAAAAATATGTGGATTAACTTTACTCTGTAGGATGAGGTGAATGTCATAGGTAAAGATGTGTTTTTACTTGTTTGGTATTTTTGAAATTCAAATTTTGAAATGGAGGGAAGAATGGGATATACCTTATCTAAATCTGAAAAATTTATATAAGGTTAGAAACATAAATTTAATGGGGTAAAAGTTGAATATGAGTGTCTATATTATTGCCACATAGGGCTAATAGTAAAAACACTATTAGATAGAGACTAAGGTCTCCTTATGGTATTACAATATATTTAATGGGTAGGTAAATAATGGAGTAATGACCATACTTAATTTTATTTTCTTATGTTAGGTGTGGATAATAGTTGGCACTAATTTGTTAGTTAATAAAAAAGGATCCAAGGTAATTAATGCCATTTCAATCATCAATAACTTTAAACAAACCTACCCCAAAAATTATTAAAGGTGTGACGAGATGTCCATTTGGACACACTTGAACCCCTTTAGCTATAAATAAAGGAGTGGAGCATTAGAAAAATACCTACCTATCTATCTTTTATTATTTCATTCTTGTTATTCTCAAGCTTGATGTAGAGTGAAGAAAAGAAGTCTCTCTTTCCTCTTCAAGTCAAGGTGCATTATTTTACATTTTTTTTTGCCTAATTAAGGTACTCCTATTTTGAGATATTTAATATGATGTTTATCATAATGTTTGGTAAAGCTTCATAGAATTAATTATTATTAGAAGTGTTGAACCATTTAAAGAGACATAGTGGTTATTTTATTTACAGATTGTTACCATGGATTTTTTTTTTTTAAAGTAAAGTAGTGGGATTTTCTTTTGTTATTATCTCTTTATTTAGATGTAGGAGTAGAAACTTTCACGTACAAATTGTATTATGTATTTTATGATGTTATAAGAAGACTAGTCAAATATTTCTCCTTATACCTTTAGCTAAAATTTAATGAATTTATTTTGACATAAATTTTATTAAATTCCTAATATGATATTTATTATAATGTTTGATAAAATTTAATATAATTAATTATTGTTAGAAGTGTTGTACCATTTGAAGAGACATAGTGGTTATTTTATTAAAAGGTTGGTACCATGTATTTTTCTTTAAAAAGTAAAAAAGAATGGGATTTTCTTTTATTATTATCCCTTTATTTATATGTAGGGGTGGAAAATTTTGCATACAAATTGTATTATGATATTTTAAGAAGACTAGTCAAATATTTCTCCTTATGCCTTTAGCTAGAGTTTAATGAATTTATTTTGATATGAATTTTATTAAAGTCTTAATATGATGCTTATCATATTAGTAAAGAAATATGGTCAAATTCATGTGAAATTAGGAAAAGATGAATTAATAAAAATATATTTTCTTGTTATTATCTAAGTTTATCAATTAAACCAATTAGTATCTAATGAGGTGATAAGCTATGTTTAATATTTTTAATAAGTAATTCAAGAACTCTTGAGAATCTTGTATTAAATGAACTATGGTTTTGAGATTATGATATTGGGATAATGTTTAGTAAAATAATTTATATGGTACCAATTACATAAATTAATTATTAAGGTATCCAAGACCTTATTGTGAATAATTTAATTATTTAAGATGGATTAATTATAAGGTAAATAAATAATGGATTAATATACATTGACTAAGAAAAGGAGATAATTTCTCCTAAGGAATATACTTAAATTCATTTGCATAATGGTCAAGTTTTAAAAGGGTTTTCCTGATCCTCCTCCATCCTAGTACTCAATCCACCTACCAAGCTTCAAGGGGATGTTCAATGCTCATTGCATGAAAATTGATGGAGATGTTCAATGGTTGATACAACTGTCAAAACCATATGACATGAAAAATTTTGAATTACAAACTCATTATATATGAAATAGAATGATTTGTCAAAAAGATCCCATTAATGATTAAATGGGTTGTATTATATTTGAACTGCTTTTGTATACTGCATGATTTCTACTTGTAATAAATTATGAAATCTTCGAAGTTTATATAAGTAAATGTCATTCATACATTTCATAGATGGATTATATTAGGTATTAATTAATGAATCTTGTATATTACTTTTTATTTATATAATTTTTAGAAAAATATTAGTATTGTGATTTAATAAGCTTTCTTTTAATTATGGTTGTCAAATACTACAACTAGTTTTGATTATATGGATTACTAGGAGTAGGAATTACTATTTCTTTCATGAAAATGATTAATGGGTATTACAAATTGATGAAGTAAATGATTTTAACAAAACTTATACAGAAATATATTGATTATAAAATAATTGTAATTTAGAATTAGGATTCCAAAAGATAATTTAGGAGCATTTGGGATATTCTAGGGACTCTTGGGATAAAATTGGGTACAAATAGGACCCAATGGGATTAAGTTTTTATGTTTTTTATTTTATCAATTATTTGTTTTTAATTTTTGTGTATTTTAATATTTTATGGATCATCGCTAATTGGGTC
>Ga0068628_1000885_pt1 | contig 11665 bp, 7 predicted proteins | sample InSIn2gowninarea_FD_77431 | JGI IMG/M metagenome (GOLD analysis project Ga0068628, IMG submission 77431) | Clean room microbial communities from NASA Spacecraft Assembly Facility at Jet Propulsion Laboratory, Pasadena, California, USA -... ... | reverse complement strand
TCATTTGAATCATCGAAGAATTGTTCATTTATGTAATGTAAAGGAGGTTGCCCCCTCGAAGAGGCTGAATTCTAAGGCGTTGATCTATCTTTTCTATCTTTTCTTGAGCTAGTTTCATAACAGGGCGAACAGCAATCACGCCTGCTCTAGCTTCACTAAATTTGTACTTGCACGGTCCAATAGATATGCTAAGCAAACTATCAAAGCATTTTTAAAGACATTCTTATCCACCCAAAACTTCCAAAGTCATAGACTGTTGAAAAGATATGATAACTAGCTAGATTGGATGTAAGGAAATGTGCATGGTGGATATCTAATTTTCCCTATTCATTCTAGAAGTTTAATCAAAATGAAATCAGGCACAATTAAATAAGAGTCTAAGATAATACAATCAATGCAAATACAACTGAACCACATGCAATTAATTTCAATGAAAGCACTAAATACAAGATAATTCATGCTAAAAGTCTGAGATGAATATATACCCCTTATCAATAAGAAAGTTTTTAATTGCAATAGGAAGAGCAGCACCACCACGACTGTGGACTCCAATGCTTGCAACAGAAAAAAATACAAAGAGATGAACAACTCCTACAACAACAAAAAATACAAAGAGATGAACTTACATATAAGGATGATAAACATTTGACAAATATAACGCAAAACAACAAGCATATAATACTATATGAAACTATATTTTGCTGTGAGAGGAATCTGCTATCCATAATGAGATGATGCCCATCACTAGATTAGATGGAGTCACATCATATTGGACAACAAACAACAAAAAATCACAGTTTCATGGATATAATTGTTTTTCCCTTGCATATTTCCAATATAACGACTTGTCCAATCGCTCTATCTTTTCCCTATCTTTTCCCTTGCATATTTCCAATATAATGACTTGTCCAATCGCTCTATCTTTTCCCTTGTGGCAATATCTTGCAAATAAAGCAGAAACCAGTAAAACATATACAATTTGAAACTGTATTTTTGCTGAAATAGGAATCTGTTTTCCATAATCAGATGATGCCCATCACTAGATTAGACTCAGTCACATCATGTTTGACAACCGACAGAACAAAAAATCACATTTCATGGATATAATTGTTTTTCTCTTGCATATTTCTAATATAGGCACTTATCCAATTGTTTTATATTTTCCCTTGTGGCAATATCTAGCGAATAGAGCAAAAAACAACAAAACATAGACCGTTTGAAACTGTATTTTTGCTGAGATAGGAATATTTTATCCATAATCAGATGATGGCCATCACTAGATTGGACTAACATCATATCGGATAACAGACAGAACATGAAATCACATTTTCATTGATTTAATTGTTCTTCCCTTGCATATTTTAATATAAGGACTTATCTAATTGCTCTATATTTTCCTTGTGACAAAATCTTGCAAATATAGGAGATTGTGACAAAATCTTGCAAATATAGCATAAAATAGCAAAACATAGTGTTTGAAACTGTATATTTTCTAAGATAGGAATCTGATATCCATAATTAGACGATGCCCATCACTAGATTATAGTCAGTCACGTCATACGATGCTCATCACTAGATTATAGTTAGTCACATCAAAATTTGACAATAGACAAAACAAGAAATCACAGTTTCATTGATCTAATTGTTTTTCCCTTGCATATTTCCAATATAAGGACTTGTCCAATTGCTCTATATTTTCCATTGTGACAGTATCTTGCAAATTTTTAGAACAACTAACAATTGATTTCAGATGAAACAGTGAAGTAACTTCTTACCTGTTATGACTTGAAGTTCAGATGGCCTCCAAGTTCACAAGGATAATAATCCCAAAGATTGTTGCTTTGTATTGAAATTGCTTTGTTGGTTTGTTCCTGGACCAGATGGGGCAAAAGTATTGTATTCAATCATTTCCAATTGCAATTCCAAGGCCTGCACCGCTTCTGCTGCATGAAGCCCATACAAGTGTATTTTTGCATGGACAAACCTAGCATTTAGCACAATTGCATTGGGCAGATTGAACTCGGAAACATTTTGGACAATATCGCAGAGAGCAATGGTGCAGAAGGAGATACTGACAGTGATTTTTATTCAAGGTGACTGGAATGAATTCACTTCATCTCACTTATCAAAATGGAAATGGCATGGGATTTTCTCTATATATTCAAAGTGAGTTATGAAATAAAAGCCTTTCTCCTCTTGAGTTTTATTTCAAAAAAACAAAAAATACATTTTTGTTTTTGATTGAAATGAAAATCTAGAAGAGGAAATGGTTTGCATGTCAAAGATAAAGATGCTCTTTGAGGTTTGGCCACTTAAACTACTCTATTAACCTATTTGGTTTTACAGAACAAAAAAAAATAAAAATAAAAAAATCCCATGATAGTTAAGAATGCCTCCGTTCTGTTGCTTTAATCTTATTTTATCTCTGATCTAAGGGATTTTTTTTAATGACCAAGGGATTATGTTTGGCCACCACCATATATTTTCTTCCTTAAATACTGAAAATTATGATGTTTATCCCCCTCCTCCCCACCACTAATCTCTAATACCTCAATTATTCCCACTCATGAAATACACTATAGCAAAATGAAGATTACTCAAAGAAACTGTTCTGCTCTTACAGAAGAAGATTAGATCAGCACACTATTTAGTGATAATGCTCTTGCAGCTTTGCCTTTTGCTTTGCCTGCAACGCAAACCTACCTACATAATCGTCAGCATAAACATGTGTTGATTAAAATACTATCATGGCTTCAAGAGTAACTACATCATCAAAATAAACATCAAACTGAAGATGATCTTGTATATAATATGACTCACTGAAGCAAATTTTTTAAGGCCTGAACATGTTCTCCTCCTGTGCCGCTGAGTCACTTCCTCATGTCCCAAATGCCACCAGTTCTAAGGACAAGTTCACTGTAGTGACCTAAGACGGGGTGATGATTGCACTACAATAGTTTTAGATGCTTGCTTCTGTTTTTCAAAGCTATCTCGTGCTTGTGCTTTCAGGTTGTTATCAGCAATAACACTATCCTTTCTTGAATCTTCACCTGCAAAGGGAATGTTTTTAACTTCTCTACTTTCATAATGATGGTTCCAAGGGAAGACATATAACTTATTGGGGTGACAAACATATCAGTTTCTAAATTACCTTTTTGGGAGTGGATCATTTTCGTGTCAGGGGACTGACATTTTGTTTTATATCCTCCATTAGATTTTTCTAGATGGATTGGACTTCTACTTTTCTTTGTCAACTTTGCTTTTGATGTGGCCACTTTCGAAGTCCTTTTACTGCATAAGCTTGCATCAAGTGTTTCTAATGAAGTATGGGCATCATTGCTATAGATGAGGATTCCACATGGTTAGGACCCATGATCTTTGGCCTTTTTATTCTTTTTCCATCCAATGATCTGTTATCTGAAGTAAGTTTTTCATTGTTAGAGCCATGATCTTTTAGGCCCTCTACAATTGGTTCAGTAATGTTTTTGCAATCATCATTCAATAAATGCTTATTCTTGTTTGGCCCTATTGATGCTACCTTGGAATGATTTCATTCGGGTTCCTCTGCTGTAGTTTGAGGTTGCTTTTTTCCCTTTTACACAACAAAAGTACAATTAAATAAAGTTAGCCATCCCAAAACCGATAATAAAGTCACCTGAGTAAGTGGAACCTCACACTAAAACATTTTTTGTATGAATAGCAAAATAGACACCCTAAAAACTAAACATTACAATTATACTTCATAATGATAAGAAAACCCAAAATCACCACGAATCCCTTCAGTGTTTTGCTATTTATCCGTATTTTTAGCATTTACACCAGTCATAGACAACTTTGAGTGGTCAAAGGAAAAGTTAATGGACGTTGGATGCGAGGGGAACCTCTGAAGCCATTCTAGGACACAGGAATATGTCTTAGAGCACTATATGGTTTGCGGACTATGTTATATACATACTCAGATGGAAATCATTAACTAATGACCGGATTTCTTCCTTTCAGGTAGAAACAGAATTTAACAGCTTCTAGAAGCAGCAAAGATTACTCCATGGAAAGTAATAGGTTCTTAAAATAGTGTTAATAAAATGATTAAAAATGTTTTATAATATGTTGAGGCATGAACCGTGACTTTGCAAATTTAAAGGGGCTAATTGAAAAGATAAAGTGAGGATAGCATTACCTTTCTGGAAATCCTTCCCGTGACTGTATTTGCCACACAAGTTCCGTTATTCTCTTCATTCTTCTCAATCTCCACACTCTGCAAACTTCCAAGCGATTTCTGATTATCGCAACTGGAAACGACATGAAACCGGGGAGAGGAGCGAGTTGGACCAAGACCTGAGTGCTTCTCTTTTGATCTCGTGGAACTTATATCCTTGTTGGCCTGTCTCTGCCTCTTTTTAACCCTTTGTTTAGTTAGTAAGGCCTTTTCATCCGCTGTGATTGCCTCACAAATAGCTCTTTCAGCTTCCCTTGAATGTGGATTTAGAGCCCTGCTTGAAAACAAGCAATGATAATATATGTTCATGCCTTCCCAATTATCAGTAATAACGACCTTAAAAAAATTCAATGGACTTCATGGAAATAGGCTGGCAAAATATACCTGAGCATCCGCAATGCTTCCTTTCGATGTTTCAAATATACATCATCTTCCTCCCATTCTGGCTCAGGGGTAGCAGTTGGCATGTGTCCTCTTGAAACTGTCACATGTAAATTTTCAAAACCCAAGGACTCAGGCAACAGAGGGCCACCTCCTTCAGAACTCTGATCAGGTAGAGAATTCTCAACAGCTTCAGATGCATCAGAGGGATTTGAATTCTCCAGCAACGTCATCACAGAAATAGACTCCAAGGAAGCAGAGGCTTGTTCAAGCTCATAATTAATAGCCACTAAAACATCCTCTATCAGGGTCTCATTAGCCCAACCATACAAGGCCTTCAGTTTCTCTACTGCAACCTTTTTCTGATTTGCATCATCTATCATGCCCTGCAGCATAGCAGTACTAGCCAGGGTTGTATTAGGATAAGGATCAATCAATCTCTCTGGCGTAACAGCAACTTTTTCTATTAATTGAGAAAATCCTTTCCAGGGTTTGCCTCTAGAATTTGGAGACATAAAGGAAATATTTTCGTGTCGCACCATAGTCGAGACATCATTCTATCTTTCAGATAATTCTTGTCCATAACAGAACCCTGACTTGGCTTTCTCTGGAGATGATTAGAAGAGGACGAGGTTGGAGGAAAAGGTGGGAAAGGGACCACGTCAGCCTTAGGAACCCCACCCTGCTGTTGGGCATCAAAGGAATCCCATCCTGGAACCTTAACCCTTTACCGCGGTGGTCGGATGGACCTCCACTGGTGCCCATCATGGAGCACTTACCTGTCGAGAAAAGTATTGTTGGGTCTGTATAAGGAGATCACGGGATCGAAACCCTTTGGGTTTCCGTCCAAAGCAGGATTACAAAGGGGGGTCTACTGTTTACTCCTTCGGCTAAAGATAAAGGGAAACAGATCATTCATTAATGAGGATCTTATGCACATAATTTCAATGTCGTACCTGGCTAAAGAACTCTCAAAGCCACCTGTCTGTACTTCTAGAGTTCCCGAAACCACGCACAGGATTTTAGAAAAACAGAGTCACTGGATTGTTGTTGTCGATTTTTCTTTTGTCTGAAGGATTTGATGTACAAAGATGAAGAAGATACGTTGAACTTGCATTGAAAATTGGACTAAGAATCCATTAACAAAGCGCGTGAGCTCTGAGAAATTTTTACCCCCCTCAAGAATTGTAGGCTGAGAATAGACCCAAATCGAATTGCTCTCGGCTCTTGCCGTGTTGCTATAGAAAAAGGAGCAGTTGGATTTCTGTGCGAATATATACACGACGCTATACTAACCTACTAACCTCTAAACCCTATCGAATGTAGAGGGAGGAGTTTGTTCAGACAGGTGTGTGCACCTGGACTTGGGATTGTGTTGCACGGAAGTGGTGTCCTAGAACTCCGGCGTAAAATGGGTAACAACTGACTATAAAATCGGCTGCAGAAACCACTCTTCAAATCAATGGTTGAAAGTGGGTCTCATTTGATCAAACGGAGTAGAATAAATAGGATGACGAAAGTCTCTTTCAAAGGAAGGCCTATCGGCCTAAATATGTCATAAAGAGTAGACAAGGTGGAGGAGGAAGTGAAGTCATCGAGATTAGGAGCAGCTGTTAGATGGTGTGCCATTGGAGTTCAGAGAACAACCTTAAGATGATGTGCAGACTCCAGAGTATAGTGAGTCAGATGAGAAAAAATTGTGTTAGTGTATAACACAAAATAAAACAAATATCGAGCTTCCAAAATAGCATTACCCATCTAGCAATGTTTGTGGTATTTAAATTTTATATCCAACTGAACCGCTGATCGAGCCCTTGACAAATTGCATTTTTTTGTTGTTCTATTAAGCCCTCACAACTTGTCAGTCTACTGTAATGACTTTGTTATATGTCTTTTCAAATCAACCTGCCCACGCGCCATTTACAAATTTAATTATTGAAGTCTTATCATGATTGAATATAGTTGTCCATACAAAATAATCAATAGCGAAATAATCATTACTGCTATTAACAAATATGAATTAAAAAAAAAAAACCATTAATTTTCTGGCTCCCCTTGTAAGTTTTTCGCTGCACTCCCTGGTGACACCTTTCCCGATGTGATGTCGTTTCAACTTTTGATCTTGACGTCGACAATCATTCCTTTTCAACATGTCGTTTAGATAGTGACGTTGAGTGTCATTCATACTCAACGGCTGGGAAGCAATTTCAGGTTAGTGCGTAAGTCAACGCGTCAATGATGGGGTCGTTTAGATAGTGAGGTTGTGAGTGATTCGTACTCAACGGCTGGGAAGCAATTTCAGGTTAGTGCGCAAGTTAACGCGTGATACAGTGAAATTCTAACATGATGGGGTAGCCCTGGAATTTGACGCCGCACATGACGTATTTTTGGTTTTTGAACGTATTTGACAGGAGTAGAAAAAAATTCCACGTCAAATCCGACGTGTGATACACCCCTGCAAACCGTCAAAACGACGTCTGTTTCAATTATTTAAATGTAAAAATTTAGAGTACCTTATTTCTTAGGAGTCTGGACACGGGGAGCATGGGAAATTGGGACCACCGAACCAGCGCTAGTAATGGTACATAACGCGTTACATAGTTTAAAATAAAAGCCTTTAAATGCATCACCATCCCACTGCGTACTACCTAGTATTTACCATTGATTATCCAGCTACAATTTTCCGCTCATAGCCACTCAATTTTAATCTAACGAGACTTGCAATTTGCAAATTGCAATCTACTGCAATCTGCTAGTGCTTATTCCTCCAATGGATCATAAATTGGTTTACGTCATTAGGGATATAGCTTAAAGAAACATTTAAATTCTTTTTCTATTCATTTATTTCATGCTTGGTATGTGCCTAGGCAAGTCTGGTGAAGCTAAGGTTCCAGAGATTCAGAAATTCTTTTGCTAGTTTATATATATATGCGCGACACAGTACAATAATTGTGGGAGATATTTCCTCCTCATTATGAAGAAGTAGATGTGAAGGAAGGAATTTTAGGTATAGGAGGGTTCCCTGTTAAGGATTGCCAACGATCTTGGATACCAATTACAATGAGGAGTTCAGATGGGGATGTCAAACTATAAACAAAAAACCAGCAAACAGGGTAAGTACATTCTATTTTGTAAAAAGAATGCATGCATCGACAGTTAATGTGATAAATTTAATAGGTAGAATTGTTCCATCTAAACTTAAGGCAAGCATATCATCTGTCCAAAAACAAATATTATAAAACCATTTTCTGGTAATCTTCTTTTTAAATTCCCTTACGTTGTAAAATATAAATTGTATTTGAGTACCCAAATAAGAGTGCTATGTTTCCTGAACTTCATCAATCTTATCCCAAATATTAGTAAAATATATATTGTATTTGAATACCCAAATACTAGTGCTCTGTTTCTTGAACTTCATCAATCTTATCCCAAATATTAGTAGTGTGTTGTTTCTTAGTCTTGGTTATTGTGCGTCACAAGTTGTTGTTGTTGATGTAAATGACATGCGTGGGCTCTGACCAATGCCAACCATTTCCAATCTCCAAGTAGGCTGCCATAGTGCATTTAACTGACTACAATTCTTCAAACTCTGCTCGGATCTGAATGAATCAGAGCAATCATGTGTCAGCAACATTTTAACCGTAAAAACCTTTTTGGATAAAGCACCAAACCGTTACAGATACGCGTTGACTACCAATTTACCAAATATGGTGATTTTTTTTGTCATATTACCTTGAAAAACTCCTTAAATATTAGCGCCATGAAAACAAGTGCAAAATAGAAATTTTTCAAAGAAAAGGGTTTCAATTTGCGAGGATGCCTTCATCGTTGTGCCAAATTTTTCAGAGGAATTCGTATTTTGATTCGTTTGAGTATGTAGGTGTGGGGGTTGCATGTGCTTCACATCTGGAAGATGTATGGATATAGGCTATAGGCGTTAACAGTTTAAGCGAGGAGACATGGAGTTGGCTTCCAACGCCCACAACTATAGATAAATGTTATGGGTACCCGCATATTATGACCTTTAAACCCAGCTCCGATATGAAAGTCGGGTGAAGCCTAACTGGCCCTTTAACATTCATTTTGTTTTGATATATACCAGAGAAAAAAATTCTGTTATGGGTACCCGTGTATTATGACCTTTAAAGTTCCCAACGACTAAAACTAAGTTAAATTAAGGTGAAGTAGGTGAAGTTGAAGTGCAGATTCCATCTCAACATTGAAATTAAGAATTACCTTTCCGAAGATGAATATAAATTTTTTGGTTTGTTAATAAATTTTATGGCGGGTTCTTATCCTCCTTGACCAATGAAGTAAGAGAAGAAAATTGAATTTAATCGCCGTGAAATTAATTAGAGATGAGTATTTAATGGAGTCAGACAAGAACGCTGAATTTAATAACCATGAAATTAAGTCGGTATGAATATATTGGAATATATACTAAACCATATGATGACTTATTGTGTGTTGTGGAATAAATTTACAAAAATTTGATGACTTAATGTATGTTGTGGAATAAATTTATAAAAATTATTAAAATAGAGTTTTCCGTGAGACTCACATATTTAGTTAAAACGTAAAATGAAGGGTAAAAAAAAATACAAAAACCTTATCAAATTTTAATTTGACAGGAAAAAAGAACTTGAAATTCCAGGCCTGTGATGGGGTCGTTTTTGAGAAAAATACACGGAAACACGCGCTCCAAAGACAGATTCTTTGCTTGTACAACTTGCATACTACCTCAAGTCAAGCTGCCTTGCATCTGTTTGGTAGAGATAGGCGTGGGTATTGAAAGGACGCGAATTAGAACGTTTTAAACCATGTGAAAGTCGAATATGGTTCAGGTAAACCTATTTGAATTTATCAAAATGAAAAATTTTCTAAACTAATTATTAATGTTCGGAATTCTTCATGCTTCTCCAGTGGTAATTATTAATAATTGGATTTATCTATAATGGATTTATTTATAATTGGATTTAATTATTAATAATTGGATTTATTTAATTAGTTAATTTATTTATTTATAATTTTTGAATTATTTAATCAAATTAAAAGAAACATAAAAACAAAAATTATAAATAAATAAATAAATAAAATAATTAATCAATTTAATTAATTAACTAATTAACTAAGCTAATTAATAAATAATTTAATTATAGTTAATTATAATAATTAAAACAAATAAATTAAAACCGAAATAAATAAATGAAAATAAGAATAAAGTTTAAACTAATATATGTAGGTTAGAGTCGGCTTTCACTATTTAGGATTATTTAGGTTTATATATACACTGATCGGAGGATTCTTCTCTCAAAACCATTTTTTATGGTCCTGATGATGGATCCCCTTTGGGGTTCGAAACATCAACATGATGAATATGATACCGTGGATAATCCCGAAAATACTACACCAAATAACAACCGCAGAAGCTTAAAGTCTAACATTACTTTATTATTGTTAAAAAATAAAAAAGATCAGAAGAATTAACTAAATTATAATTTTATTTAATATAATAATAATTAATATTAATGATAAAAAGAGTATATATATATTTAAAAAAATGGTAAAGTTTTTTTTTTAAGATTTTCATTGATCATATTAAAAAATCAGAGTATCCATTTCCTATTTTTCTTATTGTCGTGGGCCTTCTTTTATAACTTAGTAAATTGAAATTGACTAAATATTTTGCAAAATTTCCCCAACAGTACCTTAAACCTACAAAACATAAAAAATGAAATCTTTGTTCCCCCCAAAGGGGCCTACCTCCATGTCGAAATTTTCCTCCTTTTCTTCCTGCTCTCTAAGGTCTACAACAATCTTGCCTTTAGCTTTGTACCGTGCTTCTGTTCGTACATTCAAACTTGGTTTCAATGAGCCTTGTTCTTTCTCCTCATCTGATTCCCAGTCCACTACCTGGCCTATTGTCTTCAACATTATTAACTCTAAATACATTCGTAGCATATGTCAATCTGTTCATGATCTGTTCCATTCTAAATTGTGCCCCATTGACTTTTCCTTATCAGTCTTCTCATTTTCCAGTAGTTCCAGATGCTTATCTAACATTTCATATATCCCAAGCAGATCCTCAAAAACCTTCTCCATTGCCTTCCTCCAACGCTTGAAATCTTTGACGACATACATATATATATATATATATATTCCATGTCTACCAACAACCACTGTTCTCCACTCTGCAAACAACCAGTTGAGCTTTGTCTCAAGTTGTGGTCTAGTATTTATTGCTTCCCCTTCCTCCCAGGCAGAGGATCCTCCATCTACCACCATTAGTTCCATCTGAGGGAGCATCGTCACTTCTAATTCTTTGAGTGATTGAACAATATTCAACAATGAGAGACCTTATGAACATTTATGTGATTTACTTCGATTAAATCCATCTCCCACATGTGTTGAACTTGAGAGAACTGTCAAGATTTTAATCTAGGTCACCTTCTCTCGCTATCATTCCAAGTGTTTATTCCACCATGCATGCAATGCAACAGGTGGTGGACAGGCTGAGTTTTGAACTGTCTTCTCAACCTTTCATTCTTGTGACTTGGATTTTTTAGTTGGTTGATTGCTTTGGTACCCATTAATTCTACTATCAGAGAATGTGGCTCATTCAAGTTCCAAGAGCTCTCATTTATTGAGTTGGGTTATTGTATCGATGCAAATCTTCTTTCACCATACTGCAATATTATTACTCCTTGTTCTGGTTATGTCTGCTTCCATGTTATTGCATCTGAGAACATGAATAAAGTGGATTTTTTCAAATTATGCCGCAAACAATGCTATTCTTTGGACAATTAGAGACCCCAGGCAAATGTGTATTCCATTTGTTCTTCAAGGTTGTGTAATGTCTCTCCTGCTCCTACAACCCTTGGATTGCCTTTGGAGGCTCCATCAAATTTGAGAATTGGAATGGATTGTTTGGATTTCCAGTCTCGAAATTCATTCTCCCCCAATCTCAGTTGGGTGAATGTGGAGGTGTAGGGTTTCAACATGGAGCTAGCAACATGATCATATAAATTACGAAAATAGATCCATTTTCCCTCTTCACGAGCCATATCT
>Ga0068628_1000882_pt1 | contig 11678 bp, 12 predicted proteins | sample InSIn2gowninarea_FD_77431 | JGI IMG/M metagenome (GOLD analysis project Ga0068628, IMG submission 77431) | Clean room microbial communities from NASA Spacecraft Assembly Facility at Jet Propulsion Laboratory, Pasadena, California, USA -... ... | reverse complement strand
TCCAAGGATAGTTCTTTTTCTGTGTCAACCTCATTAAAAAATGAAATAGATGAGTGAGGATAATTCATGGTGTTGTGTCAACCTCGTTAAAAAATGTAACAAGGAGTCATGAGCATAGTTCTTTGTCTTGTGTCAAGATCGTTAAAAAATGAATCAAGGTGTCTAAGGATAATTCCTAGTCTTGTGTCAACCTCGTTAAAAAATGAAGCAAGGAGTAATGAACATAGTTCTTTATCTTGTGTCAAGCTCATTAAAAATGAATCAATGTGTTCAAGAATAGTTATTTTCTTTATCAATCTATTTAAAAGATGAAACAAGGGTATGAGGATAGCTATTTTCCTATGTCAACCTCGTCAAAAAATGAAACAACTCCCTTTTCCAAATTGAGTCTCTGATTCAGATCTCGTAAAATCCCAGTCAAGTCTTTCCTATATCTTGAAAGTGAACCTTCATTCCATCCACCTAGTTGATCGAAATGGAGCTTAGGGGGCATGTACCTCGAATTGAGTCATTATGATGGGGGCATGCAAACTTACAGAAAGCATAGTTTTTCATTTCAAGCTTGTGTAAACATGAAACCAAACCCAAGAAGAATTCTCCATGGTTCAAGCTTGTGAAAAAATGAACTCATGCACAATTTACATCTCATGATTGTTCTTTTTATCGGTTGATTTATGCTGGATGAGCCTTGCTTCTTTCATTCCATTGCCACCATCTCTTTGGCTGATCATATTCTTTCACTTGGTTGATTTTCCTTTCCTAAGGAACCACGACGATGAGTAGTTTTATTAGCCAGCCTCTTGACCATTACATGTTTTGAGCAGTTCCCCCACTGTCAGAACCAGTTGCTACTCTTTATACTTGTCGTTCCTCTAGGACAAGTCACCTTTAAGCTCTTTTCTAACTCGTAAAAGATGAAAAGTTTTCAAGTATTTTTCCCTTTTGACTCGCTAAAGAAAATAAAATGGGGGAGGTATAATTTCAACTCTTTTCCGACCCTTTAAAAGTGGAAAGATGGCTGAGCCCTTGTCATTTCGAACTCGTTAACGGATGCAAAGCGACATGCACCCAGTCTAATTTTACCCCTTTTTCAAGCTGGGATGCACTATTTACGAAAAAGTACTCCTTGATAGAAATGGTCAAGCGGTTCTCTCAATTATTGTTTTCTACCTTCTTAGCCTTGAGAGCCACAAACGTATGAAATGAGACCATGTTGAGTTTTCTTTTATGTGTATTTTTCAAACTCTCTAAACATGAAAAAGATATTGAGTTACACCTTTGTTGGACTCATTAAACTGTTAAACGACACCAGATTCAACACCATGACGAACATGAGCTTCTCCTTGCTAGGGATTGTTAAACTTATAGGTTGTATTCATCCAAAGGATGAACTTACAGTTCAAGCATATGCTATCCACTTCAAGCTTGTGATTAAAAAATAATTGGGGTACTTGCCAGAAATGGCGAGGGAAAATTTGGAAATCTATCGAGTCATGCCAACAACTTACTCTTGAACATGACAATCTTTGCTTTGTGTTGGGTTGGGACATCCTCCTTTGTATCATTGACCTTCCTGGGTTTGGGTCATTCATTTTTACCTTCCATTTTGATCTCTACCACATCATCATGACCACCGATCCCATGGATCCAAAAACTGCCAAAATTCCAGTTGTGTCGCTAATATGTTCAAGAGTTGTCCTTTTGTAGTTACACTTACCTTTGATTCTCTGGATCATCCAAAATCATTTTACATCGTCTCATATCACATCGATGATGTGGAATTTATTATGGACCTCCTTTGACATGGTCACTTTCTGTCGACTTCAACTCATTTTCCAGGAAGTTGACCAAGACTCCTTTGCAGTACCTTAGAGCTTGCATGCCCTAATGGCAAGTTCTTCACACTCAATGATAAGTTCACATCATTTCCTTTCAATTGAGTGATCTCATGGGTGTTCGACTTCAGTTCTTGTATTCACATTTCATGAATTGTGCTAATAGTACCTTGAGGGCCATTGTCATTATTGGTGGTTTCTCTCGCACTAGTTAACATTTTACATCATTGGTTGGTAATCAAGCAACTTTCTAGCATGTTCGATGTCAACAGATCTATTCACATGCTAAGATCTGTAGTTTGATTGGGTCATGTTGGAGCGCAAGACCCTGACTCAGATCACATAGGTCTAGGCTGCAAAGTGGTGTGACATGGTTTATGATGATATGCATGTATCTTTCAAATGGTTGGCTGTGACCAGACCATGAGTTATCATATGTGATCCTTCTCATTATTGGGTGGGTGTGACCATACCTTGGTTTCATTATGATCCTCTTTGACAGAAGGTTGTGCCCATACTTGGATCCATTTACATGATCATTCTTTGGATGGTTGCATCCATACAACGATTCGTGTATCATTTCACAGAGATCTCAGTTTATATATATGTATCTATACTTTCTTGCAGGTTTTCTGATGATAGACCGGTTCCCTGCACTGATTCATAAATCATTTCATCCCTCACTCTAGCTCGGCCTTCACGCTTTCGGGGGCATCTGTTACAAAACATTTTGTCACTGTCCCTGTACTTCCTGTTCCTTGATCCTGGAGGACCTCTACAGTGAGCCTTGCATGCTTTGACTTCATGGAGAAACTCCCATTATGTCCCTCTTCACGAACATATCATTTTCCTTTCGCACCATTTCCCATAATACTTCTGTTTTCCCCAATTTACAAGACCGACGCTAATGGCCTTTGTCTTCCCTCTGCTAATGTGAAGAGATTATCATTATTCCTTGCACTGACCACTACGACTAAAATTTGTTCCAGTTGCGTCGGTCTTGTTATGGAAATTTTTTTAAATTAGAACCAAAGCTTCCTACTCTAGAAGCTCCGTAACGAAAGTCTGGTAAATGGTTTCGCCGGATGGCGCCGAGGATGACAGTTTGGGCTCCTTTCCCCTATATTTATGGAACTAACTCAAGGGATAAGTCCTTCTCCCATGAGAAGAGGATCCATCTCCCATCCCTGTTTCCTATATAAACCTCGCTTCTTCCCAAGCACAAACTAGTCAAAGTTAGAGTGTTGGCTAAGTGTGAGTATACTATTTTAATTAGACAAGCAAGATATTACTAGTTGTAGCCATCTATTTGTGTGAGGGAGATGTGTGTTTGGTTTGCAATGAAGTCTAAAGGGAAGAGCCTTTAAACTATTGTTATTTGAAGCCATCATGGAATGCTAGTAAAATTGTGTGGGAACCCAGTCTTGTTTGAGGAAGACTACGATGTCAAGATGAATGGTTGTAATCTATCTTAGATATTAATATATGCAAATAACGATTGATTTCCTACATGTTTTATAATACTGGATATTCGTGTCTTAATTCTTCTTGACTCATTAAGTAGGTTTAATTGTCATTTTCCTATTATTATGTTTGTGTGTTGTTGTTGTTTACTTGTTTTAGGAACTTGATGAAGGAAGCGAGAGATTGCTGGAGCGAGAAAGCGAGGACATCATCAAGAAGGATAAGTGACCAAGAGGTAGGCCCTCTTGATTGATTCTAACCTAAGGAAAGCTTCCATAGAATGTATTTGTTGTGGCTAGACCCATTATCAAGCTAGAGGAATTCATTCGTGTCCGCACCTATAATTTTACTTCACCACAGTAGGTAGTTGTTAATATTTGTGCTAGGGAGCTATCTTACTCATGATAGAATCTGCAGGTTACCATTATGCATAAGTATAATTTCTTGTACTAACTTTGTTTATGAGATGATCATATATGAATGTTGAGATAGATATTGAATCTAAACTTGATCATCATTAAGTTTAGTGAAGGAACATAGTAGGCCTCTAACTTATGTGATATCTCTAGGTTACATTGGAAAATAGTTATGCATGAGACATTGGTGTATGTGGGATAATTATGGAATAATGCTTCTAATATTATAATCGATGGTTTGGGTTATCCATTCCATGCATGAAATAAGAATTATATCTAATGATTCTAGTTTATCTATTAATGCATGTTGCTTAAGTGTTATATCAATAACACTTTTAAATATTCCTGTAAGACTACAATCATGATTCGTATCCATGCTAGTTACATTCAACTAAAATAAATGTTCCATTAATGCTTGTGTGGAGTCATAAAAGAGTTTTATAGATTTCATGCTATATTTAATTCCTTTCTCCAAATTGTGAATCATGCTTAATGGTTGATCTGGCATACAAGTATTATCGATGAACCTAAAAGTCCACACCATGGATCCACTTTTGGTGTCATTCATTTGACAAGAATATGGGTATAGTTGCATGAATAATAGTGTTCATATGATGAAAAAGTAATTATACTATTGATGACCATTGAATATTAACTATAAATAAAGAAAAATTGAAAGAATGAGAGCCTAGTAGTTAATTCGTTGAGTAGGCTCAGGGGGTATGTTACAAAACATATGTTTGAAATCTTTCACTTTTTCCTTGTGCTCCATATTGAGATTTCCCAACTCTTCCAACAACATGGCAAGAGTCTTGTCCTCAAAAAATTTCTCAAGGGAAATTTTCTTAAACCCCTTCTAGCTCTAGATGGAATTTAGAGGAAGACTATACCATACAACTATTATGCCATCTAAGGTAAATGGAAAACGTCCTAATGCAACACCATCACAGTGTACCTCAACTATTTTCATATCTAGGTATAATTTGTCTAAATGATCCTCTGCCTTTACTATTTTTGAAGGGTCATACTTCATTAGGAGCTTTTCTGGATGCCTTGGCATCCTCTATAATAGACCTGGTAGTGAAAGTGGGCCTTGAGACATCTAATATAGATCTTGGTATACCATGTCTTCATCATTGTTTTCCCGTTCTTCTTTAGTATTTGACTGCTCTTCTTCTTCTTTTTCTTCTCCTCCCAAACCATGGAAAGTGTCATCTAAGAGCGATGCATTATCATCATCACCACTATTAAAGGTTGGAGGCTATTTTGGTTTTTTTGTGTTTTCTTTAGAATCTTTGATTTCTTCAAGGGTGGTGAGAACCAACTCTTCGAATATCAATACAACAATCCAAGTGGGGGTGATTTGGTTCTTCTCTCAAAAATATGGAAGAGTTTCTCTTTCAGGTATCAATCCAATAGCTCTCGCAAAACTTTAGGTGATGGGGCAGATGGCTCAGATTTGATCGTAAGAGTCTTCGTGAGGTTTCATAGTTCAAGGCTGAGAAGGATTACCAACTTCTAGAATATGTGTAGGGGAGTTGCTAGGAATGATGATTCCTTGAATAGAGGAAGTAATATTGGGGTTGGTGAGTTTATCAACCATAAAATTACAGGTGTCCTCCTTTTAATGCCATAAATGTTTATGGAGCTAGACCCACCAATATTTATGGGATCTACTTGATATTAAGTCCCAATTAGACCTCACACTATTTGGTTTAGGAGTCCCATCTGTTATAAAGGCCCGTTATAGAATCCTTAAACATTTTCCCTAACTCTAACTAGTAGCAGGAGATAGGGATGTTATGGTGTATTTGAAAAGAAAGAAGGTATGCTTGGTGAGTGTTCAATTGTGAATGTGTCAAAGTTATTCTACTATGAAGAGGAGAGAAAAGTGAGCCTCTAAGAGAGAGGTAATAGTGCCACCCAAGAAGAGACACACGTGAACCAAAGAGATCCATCTAACATCCAATGGAATAGTTCGTAAAGGATGTGACAATCGTTACAACCAATAAATGGGAAAGGTATGTCCAATATCCCGCGGAGTAGTCCACAAGGATGGGACAACAATGTCAACCATTAAAGCACATTCTCAATAAGATAATTACTAAAACAATTGAAATAGTTTTACTATATTAGCACATGTGAAAGAAAACATGAATACAAACATCCACAAAATAGTATTACAAACATTCATAATCCATGCATGAAGAACATGATGGCCTAGAATGCTTTTATTTTTAAGTAAAATTTCCAAGACACATGTACGCAAGGAACATCAATAGTTCTAGGAGTGGAGCGTTAGAGACACTCCTTTCTCCCCAAAAGGACTAGCTTATGCCTCTAATGCATTGTGGGAGGATATGAGGTAATATTTCCTCTACTATTACAATGAGGGAGGATATATAACAATGAAGAGGTGATGCTTCACCTTCCTTGTGACTCTTCATCTACCCTCTTGATTGTTTGACTTTCTATGACTTCTAAACTTTACACGACTCTTAATATTCTACACATGTACTTTCGACTTTCACTTTACAATACATTTCTAAAACATATGTTACATCATTGGCCACAAGGTGTTGCAGGTGACCACCCATGACATGACATGGCATGACACTGCTGACATGGATTTCTTGACGATGTGGTAATGTTAAACCACTATTGTTGCTGAGTGTTGAATGTCTCCTTGACAACGATTTTCTCTTCACCTCCACATGGCTTGGTGATAACGAATCTTAAATGATCTCAAGTATTGAATGGTGGTCTCAAACTTGTGTCCCTTCACTTTTATTTATTGATCCGCTTGTGTGTTTGGCTACAAGTATGTCTTTGAGCATGCTTCCCTCCTCATATCCTTCTTCACCATCTTGTCGTGGCATGATAGAGTACTTGTATCTACAATTCACTCATGGTGAGATGACATTAGTCTGAAAACCCCCTAGTCTAACATAATGCATTTTGATCCATTGAATAAGCTGGAACTAGGTGACATGCTAGGAGAGAGGGATCAATTATTGTGCAAATGCATAGTTCAAGCAGACGGGAGTGAGGCTTGAGCCCTCAGACTATGCAGTATGCAGTTCAAGCTAGATTGATGGAGAAAACTACACAATTCTAGGAGCTAGTGAGACATGTTGTGGGGATGGACACTAAGAGGACATACTAAACGGTTCTAGGAGAGAAGGGAGGTTGAAGAATTATGTAACTACACAGTTCAGAAGCTCAAGGAATGAGTTTTAGGCTTGCGATTATGTAGTTATAGAGGCCAATGCTAGAGCTTGAGCACAAAAACTACATAGTGAAATAGTCTTGGGAGGCAAGAAATGAAAATTGCACAGTGCTAAGGGGTAAGTTCATAGATAAAGGACTGAAACTACACAGTGCATAGTTCGGGCAGGCTAGGTGAAGCCAAGTTTCTTAGTTGGGAAGCCTTCTCAGAAAAGGCTAAGTGTAGGACCAGTGAGACTAATGTAAGTAGTGATAAGACTTCGATTGTGATCTCACACTTAGAATACTTGATGATACAACAACATAAATCACCCATGACCCATGAAAAATGCGTTGCCCTCCGTGTGACAACTTTATGACCAATTACGACAAGTGTGACACTTAAGATAAACTTTGGGACGACCGTGGCGACACTTGTACGAAAATGCTTAAAACTTTGTGAATGAGTGTGAAAAACATTTACATAGTTAGAAAAACTCATATACACAAATATAGACCCCTGAAACCATCAAAATAATTTTCTATACATTGTGTGACAACTAATCTTGTGAAAATATAACAGTTAACCCAACATGCAAAGGGGAGAAAAATATTTTAAGAAAGTACATGAAATGAGTTTTGATGTTTGTGACAGCAACAAGAAAAAGCAAGGAAAGCTCTGAAACTGAGTGTAAGCCAAAATTTCGGAGGGTGTTGTAGCATCTACAATGGGTTGTTACATAGAGTTAAGTGGAATTCATGAGTGAGGTATGTTAGAGAAGTATTGTTGGGAGATTTGGCAACGTGAATTTCTTGTCATATTTCATTGATGTTAAGCATGCCATACTACTCCAAGTTGTGTTCCCAATTCATCATAGTGATTTGATTTAATATCACCATGTGCTCTTGATCCTTCTAGTACTAGAAAAAGAACAAAAGGAAAAAAAGGAACCCAAGAAAATACTAATCGAATCATAAAATCCTGATTAAGAATTTTATGCGTAAATATCAACAAGTAAGTAATGTGGATGGGTCTAGGTCCACTTGAAAAGAGACAAAGATAATATTGGGTGTGGAAATGGTAAGTTGATACAATTATTCTATAACTTTGATAATGTTGGTTGTGGCATATTGATATCCTGAAATTATAATGATGTCTAAAGAATGAATCATTAGTTGCAAGCCATCATAGGGACATGATAAAGAAATCTTCCTTGAACTTGTTCATAAAATTATACAAAAAATGATCATGACAACAATTATTATTACTATGGTGGTTTTCCGATAAGATAATTAGTTAATTTCCATGTTGGGGAAAAGCCATTGTTTATTAGCATATCACCAAATCTCACATTCAAATTATATTAATAAATTGTTGCTTGATGAATTGGATCACATGTTGTAATCAGTCATAAAGAAAAGAACTATATTAAGTAACCTGGTGGTTTTGAGACAGTTAATATGGATGTGGAAGAAAAATTATGTACAACTTTCATCGACCACTTGTAATGAAGGATGGTGATATTAAAGGACTAAATTGAAGGAATAGTTTAGATTGAATTCTTGCTTTGCACTAAAATAAAATAGCAAAGTAACCTAAGATAGGAATAACTAAGTAGACCACAATATAGCCACATTGAACATGGAAAGAAAAGGAAGCAATCTTAATATTCATCCATGCATGACTAATACATATGTAAACTTTGAATTAAAATAAATGCATGGTAATCCTATCAAGTACAACAATACACTATTTTCATGCATTATAAAGGAAATAACATTAAATGGTTTTTGAAATATTATTACTTTTGTATAAACACTGCAACTCGAATTGATACTTCCAGGGAATGAAGTTTGTAGTCGAACTATACAGCAGATTTTTGCCGATTGACATAGTTATTGGTTAAGTATTATAAAACAACAATAGCAACAAAGAAATATGATATGATTGACAATTAAACAATGATTTTATGTGTAGATGGTTGTGATGTATGTTGATGACCCTTGCTATGTACATAAATAATAATTGATAATGATCATAATAAAATTTGAAATGATTATGTATATATGGTTGTTGGAAACTAATGACAACCATAGTGACTGTGGCTATATGTGGAACCAGATAGGGTATTCCTAGCTAAATATCTAAGCAGTTTCTATGCATTCTCAATCAAAATAAAATTAAAAAAATGGTATGGGAGGAAATCAATCACCCAGGTTAAAATGTAGCAGAAACACTTCAACACAGAAAGGGCTACTTGGGAGGATGATCATCTTGGGCATGAGGCATATTATCACACTTTTAATGGTCAAGAAGATATCGAGGATAGTGTTTTGCTCAAGGGTGAAAGATGTAATACCCCTTAGTGAAATTAAATATTTTATTACTTTTACTATAGTAACTCGGTAAAACATGGGCTATGTGGAAATCCTAAGTGGAAATTAAATGTTTAAATTTTATTTTAATAGAATTAAAAATATTTGTTATGGTTAGATAAGGAATAATGGGAATATGGAAATTACTAAAAGAGGATCTCACCTATCAGCAAGTTAATGGACAATTAATCTTCTCCCTAGAGATAAATATATCAGTTGGGAAAAGAGAGCCAAGAGGTTAGAGAAAGAACCCAAGGCAATCAATAAAGAGGAGAAGAGAACTTATTACCTGAAATAGGACATTGTTGAGGTAAGGTAGGACATTTCCATGGAGAAATTATTGAGTTGGCTATGGTCTTGTTTGGACATTATTGAGGTAAGGTGGGAGAGTTCCATGGAGAAATTCTTAGCTCATTGTAGTTAGCATAATTTCTATACCAACTCGTGAGTTTGTGAGGCTTCTAAGAAATAAATTCTTGAGTTGGTTAGTGCATGTGGAACTTTTGTGTAGACCTATGTCGTCACTATCTAAGAAAGATTGTTATTGGCTCAAGGGAGTTCTGGTGGGAGATCGAGCTTATTGGTTGGGAGGAAAATTCTTCCTTCCATAGTGAATAACTTTTGTAACATATTTTTGTGATCGCTTTTGTGAATTTTGTGGCAAACCAACAATAGGAGGAGATAAGTATTTCTAAAATTTGTTATTTCTCCTAGATACTTCTTTTAGATGTGAAAATGGTTGTCTGATCTAAGATTGATATACATACAAAAAGTGGGATTTGGTTTTAAGATGTAATGTATAATGCATATAGTCATAAGGAATAGTGAATATAGTAGTTAAGAATAAATGAGACTAGATCCTTAAAGGAATTTTGGGTTAGTCACTAGGCGAGGCCAAGCTAATAGAAACCTAGAAAGAGTCCCTAGTTCTGATGACAAAAAATTATAATAATTTTTATATAATATACTTATAAATAATATCTAATGACTATGGACACAATCGATATCCTTAAACAAAGAAAGAAAAACCAATCTAAAGAAAGACATTACAATAATCATTCAAATTAAATTAGTATGAAGCCGTGAAATTGTACATAAATAAATACCCTTTGTTACTATCGTTTTAATAGGAAGAGTTCCTACAATCATGAAAAGGTTAAGAATGTTACAGAAAGAAAACCATTAGTGTCTCTTGATTAATTGAGCAAGTAATAAATTCGTAACATGAAATATTAATCTCAAGTTTAATGCCTATAATCCAAAAAAACATGTGCAACCAAAGTAGTGGCATTGTGCACATACACTCACATAATGGAAGTAATTGATTAAAAAACCAAAAAAAAATCTTCTTGTACTTATGTATCTTTTTATAATACAGATTTTAATAATAATCAATTTTCCTAGAGTTCTAGTAATTGAAAAGAAAATAATGGAATTAATTGATTGAAGAACCACAAAAATTCTTATCATACTTATGTATGATTTTATGACACAGATATTAATAATAATTGGTTTTCCCGGAGGTTTAGTAAATGAACAAAAAATCTAAAATTTATATGCATAAATGATGAATGACCGCATTAGAAATTTAACAAAGGTTCCTTGGGCAAAAGATAACCAAAATAATCCTCCAAATATAACTAAGTACAAGCCATAGAGGATATCCACCATGGAATAAGTGTACACAATAAAATCATTAAAATTTGTTGTTCACACAAACCCTAATGAGCAAGTGCCTTTTAGTCGTATGGTTGTCCCAAATTTAACAAAAGTCCCTTGTGCAAAAGAAAACAAAAACAATCCTCCAAACATTAGGGTAATTTTGAGGTCTAAAATGAGCCTCCTCACGAAATTATAAAATCATAGGGGAAATAATAAAATAAGATTTGATTACATCATCAAATTTTAGATGGAAAAAAGAAATAATTACTTTTTCAATCTGTATTTTCAACTTATCTTCCTATGGGTTTACTCAAATTTTGAGTGGAAACACTTGTTGGATGAAAAAATTGATTCCTCATCCAAGGAGTACCCATATTGCATGCTTTTGATGGACACTACTACACGAAAAATCAGAAATACATGAAAAACGTGATTGCAATCACATTTTTCATGTATTTCTCAATTTTCATGTACCAGGGTCCATCAAAAGTATGCAACATGGCTACTCCTTGGATGAGGAGTTGGATTTTTCATTCAAAAAGTACTCTCACTCGAAATTTGAGAAAAACTTTAGGGAGATAAGTTGAAAATACCAGTTGAAAAAGTAGTTTTATTATTTCATTATTTTTTATTATTTTAATTTACTCCAAAAATGGTGAATCATCCCCCATGGTTGACATCATCATCTTGAATCCTGTTGGTTCTTATAAAGTTTATT
>Ga0068628_1000881_pt1 | contig 11695 bp, 14 predicted proteins | sample InSIn2gowninarea_FD_77431 | JGI IMG/M metagenome (GOLD analysis project Ga0068628, IMG submission 77431) | Clean room microbial communities from NASA Spacecraft Assembly Facility at Jet Propulsion Laboratory, Pasadena, California, USA -... ... | reverse complement strand
CCATGATGGCCTAAATTGCATATGTGTTCCTTATGCATGTAGTCGATGTGCTTGTTACATTTGCATGGTGTTGATCATGGTTGTAGTGATGTCACCATGTGAAGGTCGAAGGTGTTGTTGTGGAGTATGACTTCATGTGTGTATGGTTGATTATGCAATTTTCATGCATGTATTGTCTTGGTTATAGTTATGCATGAATCGGTCAAACATGCCTTGTAAAGTCATCATATGCAATTTAGGCCATCATGGTGTTATTGGTTGTTAGGATGCTAATGTGTTGGTTGAGATAGAGCAGGAGATGCAGATCATCATAATGAGGTTGCAACATTAGACTTTGGGGTAAGAGTAGATTGTCATACAAGTATTGTATGTTGACATGAAGGTATGTGAGCTAAGAATTTTTATATGCATTAGGGCTATATACATTAGGTTTATGTACATGTCTTTTGATGTTAGGGTTACATTCATGATAGCTGATTGGTTAATTAGTTTAGTTATATGCACATGTGTCGGATAGTCAAGAATGATAGTAACCTATGGTTGTATGCATTGCTATTATTGCTTTAGGTTAGATAAGTTAAGGATTATGTTATATGTTATTGATGAAATATCTTATAGGCTAACTTGTTGTTGTTAAATGATAATTAACTTAAGGATTGGGGTTATAGCATTTATACCTTGATTTTATATGTATCACACTAAATTGGATTGGCCTATACAGATGGTTAGGGTTACGACATTCATGTATGGGTTGACTTATTGTGTTGTATTATGTTGTACTAGTCTAGATCGATCATACATGTGTGATTACTATGCATAAATGATACTTGTTTATGACCTTATGATGCGAACATTTTAGTTAGTGATTGTTATGGATAACATGATCTTACTTATGTTTAAGTTGATGTGTTGAGAATTTATATCGTGCTAACTAGCTTGATTTTGCAGACAAGATAGCCTCCCCGGAGATACAATAAGGTACAAGTTTGTGTATGTCGTATATTTGGTGCTTGACTGTTTGATTATGTCATCTAGTTAATTTATTTAACATGGTATGTTTGCAAGTTGGTTGAATGTTTGATGAGTTGCATAATACGAGTATGTGTTCCAATGATTTTGTTTTAAGATGAATTTACTAACACATATGTGTTGAGACAATTGATATGTACTAGAATGTAGTTGATAGTTGTAGCATTATGTTTAATGACTATGAGTTGACTATGGATTACTACATGATTGTTTGTGAAGGTTGATTTTGAATTGATAGATATGATTGTATTGATATTTGGAACATGTGGTTGACATGTGTGAGTAGTTGCAAGAAGCATGTCGGTATTAGCCTGATAAGGCAGTAGTTGATGTGTTTATATCATTAACAGTTGGGTGATGTGAAAGCACATAGTAAGCCTCAATTGCAACAAGGTAAAAACGTAAAAGAAAGGAATTGGGAAAGAATTCCTTTGGCTATGTTTGGAAACCCTAATTCCAAACAAATGATTGTTTTGCATGCATGGAGTCTTCTTAACCTTGATTTTGTTGACATTATGTGGATATGTGCTAGATTCATGAACATGTAATTGACAGGTATATTAGCTTGTCTCTAGTTACAGGTGGAACTGTCAAAGGATTGGAATCCCTTGAGAGATGGCATGGGTGTGCTTAGTTGCAAGAAATGTGCTTGGCACAACAAAGTAAGGTAACGAATGTATTGTTATGTTTATTTATGCATTGATAGTTATGTGTTTATGGCAGTACGATGTAGGAAGTTTCATGGCAAGAGAGGTTACCATGAGATTTTGAAGAAGGCTCAGGTTGATCTTTCCTTGGGAACCATTGGGATTGAGTCATCGTGTTTGTTTCCAGTCTTGTGCTTTTGGCCTTTTATGAATTGTTGAGCTAGATTTGTGGTTTTGTTTGTGTCTGGTGCAAGGCCTTGCCACTTTGTTGTGGTGTCATATTGTTGTTATTGGTTTTCATGATCTTCTTCTAGTTTGTTTCTTGGCTTGAATTTTTATGTTTTGAGTCTTGGGAATTGGTTGGGAAAGAGGAAAGTTTATGGAGCTCGGGGAGAGTTGTGTGGTACTCGAAAGGTAATGTGAGATTAAAATGAATCTTTGTGCATAAGTAAGTGCAATAGAGGGTAAGACTATGATAGTTGGTTGGACTGGCTGGGTCCATTGTGGCAAATGGATAGTGCTAGTAAAAACATGAGAAAGGTAACCAAAAAAGGTAAAGTAAATGGATTTGAGTGTTAGATGCCTTGGCTATGTTAGGAACTGTTGTTCTCAATGTCGTCCATATTATGCACAAATAAGGAAGTTCTCTTAACCTAGACCTCAGGTTATCTGGTAATTATGTTATGATCATGACTATGTTGATGTTTATATGTATGTATGTATGTCATGTCTGACAGGGTTATCATGGATCATGATTACTTTATGCTAATGTTTATATGTACATATGTATGTATGTATGTCATTGACTGACTAGATCATTATTATTCTATGTTGATGTTTATGTATATGTATGTATGTATGCATGTATCTATGTCATTGTCCGACAGGTCATTAGGAATCATTCTCATGGAGGAATGACTGCTTATGCAGGAGACAGGCATGATGAGGTTCCTGGTCTTATGGGAATCAAATGGGAAGAGTAGTCATGACACATATATGAGGTCAGTATCATGTGAATATGAATTTGTATTGTATGCTTGTATTATGCCTATGTTTATGTTATGACAGGTAATGTGGAAGGATACATTAGTGAAATGAAAGCAGTGTGGTCTGCAACATGCTAGGATAAGCATGAATAAGACACTGGAAGCAAGGTTTCTTGGTAAGATAGTGTGGTTTCATATGTGTGGTATTATAGTGGTGAATATGTCGTTGATGTTGTACATGTTGCATCTGTGATGATTGTGTGCATGCAGTATTGTGCATATATAGTGTGTATACATGTTGTTTATGCAATATTATGTGCAAGGTGTTAGTAAAAATAGTGTTGTATGAATGTTGCATATTTAGTGTTGGGTATAGATGGTGCTATGTACATATTGGATATACGGTGTTGTGTACATATTATACTATGCGCATGATGGATATGTAGCGCTGTGTGCATGTGGTGCTCTATGCATGTTGGATATGCAATGTTGTGTAAAGATGATGTTATGTACATGTTGGATATGAAGTGTTATGTACATGTGGTGTTGCATGCATGTTGTACGTGTGGTGTTATGTACATATGGTGTGGTGTGCATGATTGTACAAGTGGTGTTGTGTGCATGATTGTACAAGTGGTGTTGTGTGCATGTGGTGTTGTGTACATGTTGTACAAGTGGCACTGTGTGCAGGTGGTGCTATGTACATGTCGTGCATGTGGCACTGTGTACATGTGGTGCCACGTACATCTTGTGAACGTGGTACTATGTACATGTGGTATTGTGTACACATTGTACAAGTGGTGTAGTGTACGTGTCGTTGTGTACACGTTGTGCAGGTGGTGCCATGTACATGTGATGTTGTGCACACATTGTGCAAGTGGTGCAGTGTGCAGGTGGTACTATGTACATGTTGTACATATGGTACTGTTGCACGTGTGGTATTGTGTGAATGTCATACATGTTATCTTGAAGGCATGTGGTACTATGTATGTGCATGTATTGTGCGGTGTTGTACATCAGGTATAGATGTATTGTGTTATGTTTTATGCCAGGTGTAGGTGTATGTATTATGTTATGCATTGGATGTAGGTGTATGTATTGTATTATATACATTGGGTGTAGGTGTATGTGGTGTATGTCAGGTGTAGGTGCATGTATTGCATGGAGTTGTATGTGTGTGATGCACACTATATGTGTGGTTGTATGTGTGTGATGCACACTATGTATATGTGTAGCTGGTTGAGGAGAAGGCACTAGGTGTTTGTCGAGTGTGGCAATCAATCCAGTGTGCATACAAAATAAGAACAAAGGCAAAAGTAAGGATCAATTAAAGGATAAGTATCAGTATATTATTTCAGTTTTATCATGCATGTGAATTATGATTCTGTTTTATGATGGCCACATGTGATTTAGATCTATGATGGTTATGTTTTGAGCTAACTTGATGAGATGTTTTTATACATGTTGATTTGGTCAAATATGCTAGTTTGACTTGTTGTGACAGGAAGCGAACAATATTGCAAATGTACCTTACTGACGAACTACCAATGAGGTATGATTTGAATTTATTTCAATTTATTTTGAATCTAATGGAAATTATGTGCTTGGAATAGGAATGCATGAACATGCCCAGTTGGGTGGTTGAAATCAACTACAAGAATTAGCAGCAATAACAAAGGAATTGAGACAGGTAGTAGTACGTTGGTAAAGTACTTCAGGAGCAAGGCCAATGTGGGATACTGGTACCCAATAATGTCCATTGATTTCCATGAGCATGCTATGACCGGTATGATGGTTTTGAGGCAGGTATATGCCTTGGTTTTTATATCTTCCAATGCAAGGAAGCCTTTCCAAGGGATGGATTGTCCAAGATGGGGATGCCATCAGAACTTGGAAGGTGACTGACTGCATGGAAGAGGTTGACCAAATTTACCGAGGGACTATGTAGCAAAAAAGGGACTGTTCACTGAGAGGACAAGTGGTGTAGGATTATATCATTGGACATTGTATGCAGATTCGGCTTTGCAGTGGATTATGGACTTCCTCGAAAGGAGGTGAATCTTGGTACTACTTTGAGGGTGGAGGTATGAGCCTCTCGATTCCCTTGTTGTGGATGCAAGAATCATATCCTTTTATTTGCTCGTTGGGAAAATGTGCATATGTGTGTATTATTGTAAATATTGTATCGAGTTGGATTTATAAAGCTCCATAGACAGTGTGGTTATTTGCTAGTTGAAGCAAATGTGTATGTGTAGATGTGGTTATTGTAAATACTGTAATGAGTTGTGTTACAAATCTCTAGTAAACAGTATGTTTTTCGTGTTTTAGCAAATGGTCATTGTAAATAATGCAATGAGATGTGTTATAAAGTTCCATCGGCAGTATGTTTTGTTTTTAGCAATCTTGTTGGTTATAGGTGTCATTGAACACTGAGGATGGTGTTACCCCAAGGGGGAGGGTTCTGTAACAACCCTGGTTAAAAAATCCATGTAAAAATATATAAGACCATGGTGATGGGACACATATTCTAAGCCAAATGATGGGGGAACATCATAATGGGTGTTGATTCCGTTTATTATGGCTAAGGAAATTGGCAAAGGAAATGACTAAGGTTTTGGAAAGGAAAGAGGCATTAATTGGCATTTTTATTTATCAAAATAATGGAAATTAGAGAAAAGGAAGGTGAAAGGTCACAGGTTGCATGTGTGGAGTAAAATAAAGGAAAATAATGGAAAATGAAGAAAATAGAGGCCTCATTAATAAAAATCCTTTTGAGGATCAATGGGCAAGAGTTGGTCAGTTCAGTTTTGGAGCTCTCTCATTATTCTCTCTTTCTCTCATACTCTTGGAGACTTATATTTTTCTTGGAGCACTCTTGGAGGGTGTGCCATACTTGGATTCTTGGATAAATAAGGTGAATGAAAAGCAAGAAATCACAAGAGGGAATCAGGGTGAGTAGCTACAACAGTTGTGCTTGTAGGTACGGAGTTGCATGTATGTTTTCCTCACTAGTTTTGGCATGAATAGCACATGCATGTGGTTTCTTGGTTATGATATGTCACTAACATGGAGGATTTCCTGGGTTGATATTGGATTTGCCTAACCTTTCTATTTCTTGGATAGCCATGGATTTTGTGGGTTTACTTTCATTGTTTTGTTTTGGTTAGTTCTCATATTCCTTAGCTTGGGTTGAGTTATTAGTTCTTGGAGCCTTGGTTGGAAAAACTCTCTAGAGCCCTGTAACAGCTTGGGTTGAGTTATTAATCCGATAACCTTGGTTGGATAATTCTCTAGAGCCCCGTAACAACTTGGGTTGAGTTATTAGTCTCGTAGCCTTGGTTGGACAGACGCTCTGGAGCCCTTGGTGGGTTGAGTTACTAGTCCTAGAGCCTTGGTTAGAAAATCGCTCTGGAGCCCTTGGTGGGTTGAATTACTAGTCATGGAGCCTTGGTTGGACAAATGCTTTGGAGCCCAGAGACAACTGTGGGTTGAGTTACTAGTCTTAGAAGCCGAGTTGGGACAAGCACTCTGGAGCCTTGGATGGTTGGGATAGCAACCAATCTGATGATGGTTTTGTGATTTCCGATTGTGAGGTGGAATCATTGTTTGATGGGTTGAGGTGGATGGCCTCTGGAAGCCCTGGATGATTTTTTATTGATGTGTTCTGTTAGATTCAGTATTTTCATACTGCCATCAATGATCAAAACTCCTCTTTTATATCATATTAGTGTCCCATTTGAAATTTTTATCATTCCACCTAGGTCATCATGTAAAAAATTACTCACTGATGGTAGCCCAAAATCAAAAATCAAACTCCCCTCTCAAAAAATATGTATTTGCTAGCCCACCTTCATGTGTCTTGTTGAGCATCTATTGAATATAAAGGGTCATTTCATGTCAGTCAATTCCACCTGAAGTCCAGTCATTCAAGGTACTTCACCTAGGTTTCAATTTCCAAGGTCCAATAAATCACCATCTCACTACATAAGGCCAGCAAAGTATGAGAGTAAAACAAACAATATCCCTTTTTTAGTCAAATAAGGGTTTACAAGTATGTAACCATGGTTGCTAAAGTTCCAAATTTGATTTTAAGCAAGGAATTTATTCCAGTTTGTACTTTTTTATTTCAAGAGAGATGTAATATTGTTTTTGATTTTATGTTATCATATGTAATAAGTCACCATTTTAGCTGTTTACTCAATTCAATTTCCAAAAGCTTCAACATCATCCACTTGTCAAAGGAAAAAGTCAGAAGTCAAAGAGCATTAATGTGAAAATTGGAAAGTGACATGAAACATTAGAAAATGGGTTTTCAAAGCAATAAATAAAACCCATTCAAGTATAAAAGCCCTCAAAGACATCAATTCAACATTCATTTGCACTCCTACATTCTCAAAATGTCCTTAGCAAAAGGGAATTTTCGAGTTTTAGGTGAAATTGTGCAAAACAGGGGAAAAAGGCGCGTTCTGAACTTGGAGGGCGCATTTGACTAGAGTGCTACATGTTTGCCTTATAACTCTGTGCATTTCCTAAGGGCGCTACACACCTATTAAGAGAGGGCGTGTTTAACCAGATTGTTGCGCGTTTCCCAAAAACATCCAGAGATCGCCCAAAGAGCACTACATCATCTCCAAGCTTCAAAATGTGCCACTAGCATGCTCCAACAAACAAGTAGGTTGAAATAATATCACTCCTCTCCTCCACAATTGATTTATATGATGTTTCATTGTGTTTTAGTGTCCTACTAAATTAAAAACCCTAGTAACATAATCCCATTCCTAAATTTCATTTTCTAGCTTCCCACTACCATTCCTACATTTCAAAACTACCCCCTATCACCTCCTTCATATCACACATCCCCATTTCCATCTCCTCAATTTCCTCAGACCATTCCATACTCTCTACACCTACATTCCATTTCATCATCTCCCTAGGGTTTGACTCCAATAACTCATAGTAGAAGAAGAGAACAGAAGTCATAGTGAGGAAGAAAGACAGGAAAGGAGGTTATCTAAGAAAGGAGGGATAATCATTAGACATGAGCCAACCAATACCAGAGAATTCATGGCATCTCCTATCACTGTGACAGGCTTTAAGCATGTGGGCTGTTTTGAGTTTTGTGAGAAAGTACAAAGGATCCAACATCATCCTGTGTTGACTAGATTATTCATCACCAACCCCCATGACAACCTGGTAACCCTTGTTGATGTCACCTTCACTGTATCTCCTGCTATCATATCAGCTGCCTCTGGGATCCCAAATGTCAGGGAAAAATGGTTTAAACAAGGAGAATTGGATCATTTCTATTATGAGCCATATCTTAAAACAAGGTACAAGAATGAGAGAAAGAAGATTTTTCCTTTCTCTTACCTCCTAGACAAATATGTTCCCATGATGAAAATCATCATGAAGTACTTCACTTGTGAGGGTAGTTTTTCTAGGCTTTATTCCTATCATATTTGGCTACTCATGCATTTCACAAGAGTTAAAATGCTCAATATGCCTTACTATCTTTACCGGAGCATTGAGAAGATGTCATTCATTACCCAAAATAAATATTATGATCATCAAATGCAAAGTATCTTTCACCACTCCCTCATCAAGATGATAGTCCTCCATTACCTTGATCAGCTTAACATTGCATGGGACACCTTTATATCCAATGAGATTTTCACTGTCCCACGTATTCAGCATGGCCAAGAAGCAAGTTCATCATCTCATCCACTCACCTCCATTCCTCCACCTTAGCCCATACATCATTCATATTCATCTAATGAGTCAACCACACCATCACCTCCATCATCACCATTTCATAAGCCTATTCATTCACCTGGAAGAGATGAAGGCAGTGAGCAAGAAAACATTGAGCATGGTGAGAGCAACAAGCCTAAAATGGTTGGTTTAGGTACCTTGACACATACCTATCAGAGAAGGCATAGGCAAGTGTTTTCCCCACAGATTGTGGGAGGGGCCTTGCCTTCTTCATCAGCAAAGTAGGTACAAAAGGGTAAGGAAAAAGTGATAGAGGCAAAGATCCAGCAGCAGGAGGAGGACCTCCATGAGACAGAGCAGGATTTTCACTTAGTTGACCTAAGCAAAAATGATGACAGTGAGAACCCAGCCATTATCATTAAGTAGAATAATTCATGAGGGCTCTAGGTCAACTTGCAAAGAGCCAAATACATTATTTCATACTATGAGCAAGAGAACAGGCAATTTGAGGTCAAATACGAGCTCATGGAGATTCAGCTCATCAAAGAAAAGATAGAGGCTGAAAAGGCTAAGGCCCTACTTGATGAGGTATATGGAGAATACAGTGACCATCTAGAGGAAAGAGTGCCAAGAAGAAGGTCAAGGAGTAGAGGGCTAAAGAGAGCTTTGGAGCTAGAAAAGAAAAGAGAGGCAGAATTAGCTAATGAGTTCACCCTAAATGAGAAATTTGCCAAAATGGTAAATGAGAACTGGGAACATTGGCTCCAGAGGGTAAATGGTCATCTTGAGGAACTCTTATTATTTTTCCAAAAAGGACAATGATATTCATAGAAGGATGGCAAAGTATTATACCTTGACAAACAAAATTGCAAGAGCCAAGCTCAAAAGAGCCCATGCAAAGATTGAAGCCTTGACCAAGCAAGAGGAGAAAAGGAGGCTAGACATTCTTTTCAAGGCATCACTCCATGCCTCAAACACATGATCAGCCATCATCCCACCAATTTTTACAAGTTTTGAGCAAATTTTTTTGAAATTGTGAATTATTGTGTTTTTTAAGGCCATTTTAGCACAGTGAAAAGGGTCAAACGTGCAACACCTAGGGTGTTGCGCTCTTTTTTGGGGCATCTAATGAGAAAAAGGTCAACATCATTAGATTTACAATGATTAGGACGTGTACCCTATGCATTTTCTAGGCATTTGGAGACAAACATGTTAGTCAAAAAGGTCAAAAACCACCAAAAAACCACCTTTCCACCTCATTTCTAGCTTGGGCAAGGCGTGTTTACCAGTCTTGGGAGATTGAGTTTTTGAAAAGGCATATCACCTCCAAATTTTAAACTAAAGACATGTCTAGGAAGTATACTTTAATAGATTTCTAACAAGCCATCTTGGAGCAAATTTGGACACTAGGAAGGCACCCAAAAGCAGCCCTGAACTTGGAGGGCGCGTTTGACACTCAGAGGGCGCGTTTGATAGTCAGCCTAGATTTTCATTGTTTCTCTCCAAATTGATTTTCAATAATGGGAAATTGATGTTTTACTCATTTAATTGATAAGTATGATGTAATTTTATTTTATTATTTTATTTTATTTTATTTTTAATTTTTTTTGTTACCTAGGGTAAATACATTAGGTAAATGGCCTACATGACTTGTAATGAATTAGTTTGCTTAGATTAGGGATGAGTCACTTTGACCACCCTATACTCTAGCTATTAGTTTAGTCGTTTTTGCAACTACTCCTCCTCTCATGGATTCGAGGCCTATATTATGTATTTTCTTAGCCATTCTACAGGTTGGAATCAGTTGGATGTTTGGCTATTTATCAGAGACACTAGCGTAATCAATATTTGGTAGGATTTAAAGAATGAGTTGCAGCTATTTTGGTGGAATACCTGTGGTATGGAATTTTGACATAGTTTCTTCTTATGTTTCATATGTTTGAATGTTTTGTACTCCCATGTTTTAGTTCACTTCTATGATATGTTGATTTTCAAGTTGATGAGCAGAATACATCTTACATGCTCTGTTTTGGGGAAATCTTCATAATTTGTCCAGTTTCTTCACTTTAGAAAGAATACATGCTTGTCTTGCTCTTTCTAGCACCTCACTGGTCTTATCCATCTCACTTAAGAACCTTAAAGTGTTTGAGTGCCTACCTACCTTGCTCCATCAGATGTCTGCAATCATACCCTCATTTGCCTTGAACTAGTTTTTTTGACCTATTCCTTTTCCAACAACCCCACCAAATCAAATCAAACAACCTTTTCACATCATACCTAGCCTAAAACCCTAATTCATCTAGCCCTCTTGGTTGTGATTCTTCAGAGAGATCCCTCTTCAGCTTGGTAGGGCTAGCTACCAAGTCAAAAGGTTGGTCTGTGGTTACCTCAGCTGGACTCTTTCTCAACCTTGGAGATCTGAAGGAGTGATAAAATGTTCTATGATATCCCACATTGATGCTTGGAATATGGCATGGGGATGAATGGCTAAAGAGAGATTTGGCTCAGCCATTCTACGGTCGAGTGGAATGTGGAAGTCCCATCCCAGGTATGAATTTTTCATCATTAATGAAAGGGTATTTCTCTTTGTATCCCTATGAGCATTATGATGGATTATATGTGGTTTATATGGTTGTGGTTTCATTGGTATTTATGTCCCTATTATGTTGGTTATGTATGTATTTTATGACAACAATTATGTATGGATCCCATCGTGTTCTTACTTGTTATTGAATGATCAATGTATATATGAACTAATGGATGAAATGGAAGCTAATGTGATAAATAGAGAATGATTCGTAGCGAATCTCACATAAGTATGATACCCCTATGCTCAGATATGTTATTTACACCTATAGGTTGCATATTTACTAAGTGTTTGAAAAAATGTCTGTCATGGTTAGGCTTGGTTAGGTCAAGCCCTTGATCAAGTTTTTGTGTTATAGGCTTTGCCTTGGTGTCATATAATGTCTTGGAGAGTCTCATCAAGTTCTAGGCATTGGTTTGGAGACTAGCCCTAAAAAAGTGGCTTAAATCTCGTAGTCTCTGGCACAGGACTGGCTGATAAAGATTGCGGTATCTCCCTTGCAGGAACTGTGGGAGATAATATAGGTTTACATTTGCATGCATGCCTTTTCATGGGAGCGACTCTGAATTTAATTCATGTAAATTCTAGGATAACTCAGGGGTTGGGCACTTGGAGTGGTGGATTAGCCCCTGGGGATCCTGAAGCACCTAAGGGAGGTCTGTGTGTTGTGTTTCCTTCAATTCCATTTCCTTAAGGTTATCTAGGAGGTTGAATCATTTCATAGTAGCTTCTTG
>Ga0068628_1000880_pt1 | contig 11695 bp, 10 predicted proteins | sample InSIn2gowninarea_FD_77431 | JGI IMG/M metagenome (GOLD analysis project Ga0068628, IMG submission 77431) | Clean room microbial communities from NASA Spacecraft Assembly Facility at Jet Propulsion Laboratory, Pasadena, California, USA -... ... | reverse complement strand
TGCATAGGTTGGTCTTCTCCAATCAGCCAAGACTCTGCTTGTAGATTTTACCTAGTTTCTTTCATTCTGTGACTGGAAGACTTCAAAGTGGCCATAGCCCGAGCAAGCCATTTGGTTCATAGCTGTCATTATGGTGAATCTTTAGTTTCTTTTTCTTTTCGATTTTGTTAACCTTTGGCTGAAGGATTCAATGGTATAGTAGGGCATTTATATAAAATTGTTTAAGAAAAAGCACCTAAATGATCATACTCTGATTTTTAGCATCTATGTATCTTTGAAATCTTCAGATGACTTTAATATGCTTGAAACTATATTTATTTAATATATATCAGTTATTTCAGGGTTGTTCCTACTATGGCTTGAATATGTGATCACCCATCTAGCAGTTTATCGTAGTACCACGTCTGTTTGTTAGGATATACTTTCTTATTATATACTTTATTTGGCTATTTCCGTTTTTTTTATGGCTATCACTCCATTTCTATGAATAATACAATTTTAATATTTTTCTTATTGTTAATAAATTCTACAGTGTTTCATATATTATCGTTTCCTCTATGAATCTCTGCATTAGTTTCTATGGTCTGAGATTCTTATAATAATATTTGATTGGTTGTAAAATACATACATTCCTATTTGTTTTTTTTGCTCTTGCGTTGTATATATGTGTTTGAGGGATGTTCAGAAATCTCAATTCTAATTCCTTTATTTATTTTGTTAGATGGATAAAATAATTCTTGTGTATAAGTTTGATATTGTAGACCTTTGTATACACTATGGTCCTTGGTCTGATTCTCTTACCCTTAAGAGAATTTGGGCACAAATGTTTCTGGGGATTGTACCCATGATTCCTAGTTGGGGCGATATTTCGACTTGGAGTCTCATCAACTCGAAGATGTTATCTACCTTCACATCACTCTACATTAATTCATTTGTAAAATTAAACTAATTTAACTGTCCCTGTATTATAATCTTTTTCCTATATACCAATTTTGTGGATAGCTACGCTTACTAACAGGATCATATTATTCGATTCTTAGTGCTTGTACTATTAGTTCTTCCCCATAGGTTTCACACAAATTGATAATTATTATAATACTCCCTTATTTTACTTAGCCTGCATCCGATGTAACCATAATCATTCAAACTATATTGGTAAGATTCATCACTTATAAGATCGTAATTAAACCAGGATAATATAAATGTGTTCAAACTCAACAGTCTGTCATAGGAGTACTCAATCATCCATTAAAATTTGGTAAACTCAACAAGCATATAGCTAATGTGCATTCATAACTATCAATTCATTAATGTATATGCATTTTTAACATAATTGTGCCTTTGATTAATATCTTCTACCACGAAGAGTTAGAAACCCTCATCATACATCGAACTGTTCTTTAATTTTTTTTCATTCTTTTCTATAGCTCAATAGGGAAGTAATTATGCATGTGTAATAATCTTAAACATACGATTTTAATTAGATTACTAAAACATATGTTGTGAGTAAATATCACCTACTGAATATAATAAACAACAAGATAAATGAGACAAGTAATTGATAATGCATGTAATTGATAAATGAGATAAGTCATTCCTAACATTCATCTAGTTCATTTTCTGAGAGCATAGTAAGAATTTTCTGACCAGAATTCTTACATTCGGAAAATCATTCGCTGACTACACCAGACCTCCCAACCATGAATCCTCTGATTCCCCCCGAGCTATAACAACTTGCTTTCTGCATGAGTAACCTCTACTATGCTTTGATAATGCATATTTAACATCATTTTGTTCACAGATTTTTTGTGCGCATCGTCTTGCCTTGAGGGGTTCTGTTTCACCTCAGCCTGGGCTTTTTCCATGTTTTTTTCCCTTAAAGCTAAAAGCATGCTTTTCCACTTGCAGTTCTTTTATTACTAGCCTTTATCTCCCACCGGATTAACAAAATTATATATATTTCTATATATACCTTTCTTTAGGAAAGAAATCATGGCAAATCTGATACCCCTCAGATTCTGGCATGTTTCATCCTCTTTTCGGGGGTCAACCCATGAATTTTCCAAAATTCATAATTATCATATTAACAATCTATATTAATTAAAATATCAACTTTTACATAATTATTGTTATCATCTACTAGCATATGTTCTTTTTGCACTTATTTCATAATGTTTCAAGTTCATGAAAATGAGAGATATTACAACATGCCAACAAAAACATTATCATTACAATAAGAAGTGGTGGAGTAGGTTTAGATTCTTTATTACTATAATACAAAATTACAAGTAATAAAATACTTCAATTTACTAATCAAAATCTTAACATTAATTTAAATTTAATATTTATACTTTAATTTAGCTATATTTAAACTAAACAATAATTGCAATTGTTTATTAATAAGCTCTGTAAAAAAAAATTGTATCTTTTATACTTAAAAAAATAATTTAAATAATTAAAAAAAACAATTATATAAACTATTATGTATACTTAAAAAATAATTAGAAAAAAACAATTATATAAACTACTATGTATATTAAAGAATTAACACTATTACATAGATTATATTCATAATATCTCATAAGAATTCTAGTTATTAAAATTGTGTAACTCAAGATACAACTATTTCTTAAACTTAAACTTGTGTTTGATTATGATACATTTAAGGAAAGTAATGGTTTGTGCTGAAGCTAAAATAATTCAAGTATACTTATATTATATAAAATTAATGTTGTTAGTGCTTTTTAATAAAATTATATTATTTTGTTAATTTTTAAGCTTATTGAAAACTTTGTTTAAGAAAAGTTTAATTTTTCTATTAAAAGTTCATGAAAAACTCTAAACCGGGGGATGCAATCGAAACTATTGAACGTAGTAACGGAAATACGGTGATGAAGTGTTTTCAAACCCAAGCGTCTCTCATCTCACAGCATTACATCATTAGAAATACATTCCGTGATGATCGTTTGATGGTTTACAGTTCGCTCACAAGGCTTTCTACATCTGTTCGCTCGCAATTTGCATCAGAATACGAAAACATTTATAATTTTTCTATCATGTATCAACATTTCTTTACAACATTTACATATGCCTAGAAATAATTAACAATATTTATTTATATATTCACGTGAATTTACATATACACATAAAATAGCTATTTTTTTCAACATGTTTAAATCATATTCACATGTTCACAACACCATATTCAAATTAATAGATAATGTCCTCTGCACAACTTAGGTTTGTAACTCAACTCAGTTTTCATGACATATCCATGTGTTTCTTCATAACCACTTGAAAGATTATATATATATTTGTATAAGTAGATTGCTTCAATAGTACAAATCATATATATACAATCATATATTTTCACCATACAATCATGTCACTTGTTCATATACCCACTGAAATTGTCCAACAACATTAACTAACTCTTATTATTTTCATCTCTTATTATGTTCATGACTCATATATATTCATGACATTAAGAATTATTAAATTATTGTATAATCATAAAGAGTACCAAACATCAATCTAGTCAAATCACTTCAATCAAGAAAGTTAAGTAATTAACCAATCTAGGATGCACTCAATTATTAGTGTAAATTAGAATGAAACTAAAGGAATTACAATTTCAACATGCACTCTCATAATTTTGACGGATGCTAGTTTTAGGTATAACATATTAGCTTGTGACATATCCTTCCTTGACCGCGTTTCAGAAAGGCGCTAGTTGAATGATTGCAATATCTCATCATAAGAGGTGGTTATTATATATATCAACCCCCACGTGAACATAAACTTATGTCGTGGACGGTGGCTTTTACTATTTAGCGTGCAAGTTTGTCAAATGTCAAAGTTTAAAATTTTGTGCTGTGTTTTAAAAATTCGAAGCTTACGTTTGCCATCTCCCTCCAGTGGATGGATGTCCCTACATTCCTTGAGCCATCATAAAAACGTGTGCAAAGGAAATTCATACTGCAATCTAGCAAGTGTGATGAAATCACGATAGTAATGACAAAATGGTGGATACTATAAGGCCCCGACCTTTGCAAGAGTGTCTCAGAGTAGAAGCAAATGTGATCTATCTCACTTACAATAATATTTGGGTTTTCGTGTAGCTTTTGAATTGTTTCCATAAATGTAGTAGCAACTATATTGACTTTAAAATGATGAGATAATGCACAAGTATATGCATAGTTAGTAAGTCTATCAACTACCACCATGATGGCACTATTTCCTTCATAGTTGGGTAAACTTGTGATAAAATCCATTGAAACCTTCTCCCAATGTTGTTTTGGAATTAGTAAAGGTTGTAACATACCCAAGGTTTTAATTTCCTCAACCTCATTTTGTTGGTAAATGAAACATTCTGCCACAAACTTCTGAATATTAGCTTTAAGGCCATCCCAAAAAATTCCTTCTCCACCCTATGGTAAGTTTTTAAAAATCTTAAGTACCCTCCTAAGGGGGACATGTGCAATTCTAAAAGAATATTTTCTTGAGATGGGAATTCTTACAAATATATAAGTGATCTTTGTACCACAATAAATCATTTTTCCAGCTAAATGTGTTAGATGTACTGAGATCTTACTGCATATTTTGAATGAGTACCCACACCTCTTCGTCATTCATCCATTCATCCATTACTTCGATTATCCAACTAGGTTGGATAATAGAAATGGCACAAGGCAATGCTTCGACATCCTCATTCTTTTTTTAGAGTGCATCTGCAACAACATTTTGCTTCCCTTTTTTGTAAATGATTTCAAAGTTGTAACAAAACATCTTTGTGACTCATTTTTACTGCTATGCTGAAGAGAGTATTTGTTCCAAAAAGTATTTAAGGCTATCATGATTTGTTTTTACCTTGAAGTGTCTTCCCTTTAGGTAAGGTCTCCATTGCTTTAGTGCATGGAGTATTTCCGATATGTCCTTCTCATAAATAGGTTTATGTAAATACTTTCCTTTTATTATATGACTTTCAAAACAAAGGATCTTACTTGTTGCATTAAAACAACACTAGTTTCATTTCCTAAGGCATCACATTCCACAATAAAGGTTTTTTTGATGTCAAGCATAGCTAAGACCGATGCTTGTCACGTTGTCTCTTTAAGATGTTAAAAGGCCTTAGTTGCTTCTGGATTCTATGAAAATGCATCTTTCTTTAATAATGTTGTTAGAGGTGCTTCTATTCTACCATATTTCTTAACAAACTTGTGATAATACCCTATCAACCTGAGAAATTCTTAAAGATTCTTTATGGTTGTTGGGATTTTCCATTCCTTATTGGCTTTAATTTTGTTAGGGTCTACCTTAACACCCTCATGAGATACAATGCGACCCAAATATTCCACCTCCTATACTTGAAATAAACATTTGGATGTTTTTGCATATAATTGTTTGTCCTCCAATAGTTTGAGCACCCTGAAAACATGTTTAACATGATCCTTCCAAGGCTCATTGTAGATTAGTATATCATCAAAAACTACTAACACAAATTTTAAAAGGAATGTTTTGAAAATGGAATTCATCAAGCCTTGAAATTTTGAAGGTGAATTTGACAAAAAATTCTTAATGACCCTCATGAGTTCTAAATGTTGTTTTCAAAATGTCTTTAGTCTTCATTCTAATTTAATGATATCCTTAATGAAGATCCAACTTGGTGAACTAAATTGCAATATGTATTTCATCCAACAATTCATCAATGATAGGAATGGGACATTTATATTTAATAGTGAGTTTGTTGAGCTCCCTATAATCCCGATAGATATGCCATGATCCACCCTTCTTATGCACCAACACTTCTGAAGCGTAGAAAGAGCTTAATTAGGTTCAATTATATGAGCCTCTAGCATTTATGCAACCATGCATTCAATTTCACTCTTTTGGGCATAGGGATATATGTAAGGTTTTATGTTTGGAGGAACATTTCCTGGAATAAAATTAATAGCATGATCATTTTGGAGTCTCAAATACCTTGCAATGATTGTCCAAGACTTTTTAGAGATCTGGATAAATAGACGATTTTGATGTTTGAACTTCTAGTAAGCATAATTGTGAAATTATGCCTCGTTGTTATTTATTCAATATCTTTTTCATGCCATTATATTTTATTATATTTCTTGGTTTCCTCATGATACCCTTTAATTCAACTTCCTTTCCTTCCCAAAAAAATTCAAGAAAAGTTCTTGAAAATTAAAACCTATCATTCCCAAAGAATGTAACCATTAGACACCTAGTACAACATCAACACCACCCTTTGGAATTGAAAGCATTGAACTATTAAATACATATTCCCCCATGGTTAGATTCATATAATGGCACTTTCCAGAGAAAATTATAGTTACTTCATTTACATCCATCACTTGAAACTCTGGTGTTGGATATAGGAGGCAATTCAATTCCTTAGCTATCTTACAATGAATAAACTTATGATTACTACCTCAATCAATCACCATTATTACCTGTTTCTTCTTTATATATCCTTCTACCTTGAGAGTTTTAGGAGTGGTAGTTCTTTCCAATGCATTGCAAGATATGGTCTTATTCATATCTTCTTTCTCTGGGGTTGGTTCTTGGTGTATATCTTCCTCTTTTTCTATTTCTTGTTCCTTTTCTTCCTCTTCACAATCTATGTAGAATAATTTCTTCTCAACAGACTTATGACCTTTAGTGTATTTTCTATCACACCTGTAACAAAGCGCTTTTTCTCTTTTTTTCTCCAATTGTTGTGGCATCAACCTTGTAGGTTGTGGAAGTCTAGGAGCAACAACACTTCCATCTTTATAGTTCTGAGTTTTAGACTTTGTTGTTTCCATAATTTTGCTTTCAACATTTCTTTCCACCCTGGATTCCTTCTCCAATGAATTATGTTCCCAAAGGAGAACCTCGTGTTGTATGTTATCCATCAAAGTATCTATGAAGACATCAATATTATTCTCCTCTAGAATATCATTTACCCCAATATTCAATTTTTGAAAGTCCTCAATGTGCTTTGCCATTTAACCCTTTTATTTGAGATTTATCAATTGGATAAAAGAAGGTGTTTATCTTTGTATCCTCATAATGTTCTATCATTTCATCTGTGAAAATTAACCAAGCGACAAGTGGTTTACAAGAACAAATCAATTGATACCATACAAACTTGGTTTCTAAATATAAAGTTTCAATGTGTACCTTCTGTGTGTGTTTCACATCATGGAGATCAAAATATTTCTCCATTTGTAGTATCCATTTGATCAAATCCTTGTCAGGGAGTCTGTAGAATAATAATTCATATTCCTTTCTTCCTCATCAATATTTTCAAGGATTACCTTGTCACCATTGGGAAACCTCTCTTCTAGCAACTTTGCCAAAGCTTCCTTCATCCCATCTATGTTGACATTCATCATTGCTTCTATGTTTGATTTTAAACTGTCATTCAAAACTCACATGTCCCCTTTTATATCATCTATCTTGACTTCCCTAAAACATTCTATACCATCTATATTAACATTCATCATGCCTTCCAATTCATGTTTTGTTACTTATTGTGAGAGAAAAATTTGTTGCACTTGGTCTCGTAAATTTGATATATCATGTTGCATTTCTTCCTTCTTTGTGCGTCATAGAAGAGATTTCTAACTTCTTACTAGGTGTGTCCACATTTTCATTTCAAGGCATTTTCAAATAAAATAATGATATCGATGCTTCACTATGCCCTTTGAATCACTTCAAACTGAATTTAAAAAAAAAAAAATTATCCAAAAATTAAAAAAATACACACCTTTTTGTTTCTTTTTAGGAGCTCGATATTGAAACTATTGTATCTTTGTTATATAATATCTCCAAAATCTGAACTTTAGTCATGTGTTATCCCTCTAAGTCCTTTTTCCAACCCCACAAGTTCAACTAAGATTGAATTCTTTAATAAAGTGTTATGCCCAATCTCCCACGATGACCTGATTATAGACTAGTTTTATAGAGTGAACTTGTATGGAGAGCCACATGTCAATGTTTCGACCTTCGACCCTAAAAATGATACATGGAAAACTATAGTCCATGTAATTTCAGTCACTTTTTATGAAATTCAAATTCGATGCTCAAAGAGAAGGTTATGACAATATTCCTTAGGTCACTTATTTGAGATGGAATTTGGAGTCTGTAAAAAGCCCTAACTTCCTCTGATCATATGTATGAAAATATAGCAAACCAAGGTCTGAAACTCATATTTGATGTTCACAAATATTTCAGATCCATGTGGTTACAATTTCATCTTCTGAAGCCTTGTAGAAAAAAGTTATAGTGAAAATGCCAAAATGTCATGCTTGAAGAAATGAAACCATAGAATCCAATGCTTTGATACCAATTGTTATGTAACCATCTCATAAAGCAAAAGAAAATCTATTTCCCACTTGATTGTTTGATATTGTTTGATTAAGGTTTAGAAATATTTTACATATGATGCTCATCCTTCATTTCCTTTTAACACAGGTAATCATATTTTTAGTAATCCCCTTGATACCTATGCATTGGCTACTGGCACTTAACCCTCATGATTTATCTATGCACAGGTTGGTCTTCTTTGCTCAGCTAAGACTCTGCTTGCATATTTTACCCAGTTTCTTTCGTTCTGAGACTAGAAAGCTTCAAGGTGGCCATGGCCCAAGCAAGCCATTTGGCTCTTAGCTGTCACTATTGTGAATCTTTAGTTTCTTTTTCTTTTTGATTTTGTTAACCTTCGAGCTGAAGGATTCAGTAGGCATTGCAGGGAATTTGTATAAAACTATCTAAGAAAAATAACCTAAATGCTCATACTCTGATTTTAGCGTCTATGTATCTTTGAAATCTTTAGATGACTTTAATACACTTGAATCTATATTGATTTAATATATATAAGTTACTTCAGGTTTTTTCCTGCTATGACTTGAATATGTGATCACCCATTCAGAAGTTTATCGTAGTACTGCCTCTATCTGTTAGGATATAATTTCCTATTATATACTCTATTCCATTGTTTCCATTTTGCTTTATGGATGTCACTCCATTTCTAAGAATAATGCAATTTCAATATTTTTCTTATTGTTAATAAAGTCTACAGCACTCACTATCATTTCGTCTATCAATCTCTGCATTAATTTCCATGGTCTAAGATTCTCGTAATAATATTTAATTGGATGTAACATACATACTTTCCTATTTTTTTTTCTCACTCTCCCATTGTATATATATGTTTGAGGGATGTTTAGAAATCTCGATTCTGATTTCTTTATTTATTTGATTAGATGGATAAAATAATTCATGTGTCTAAGTTTGATGTCATAGACCTTTGTATACACTATGGTCCTTGGTCAGATTCTCTTACCCTTCAGAGAAACTGGCGCACAATGTTTTCTGGGGATTGTACCCACAATTCCCAGTTGGGGCGAGATTTTGACTCGAAGTCTCATCGACTAGAAGAAGTTATCTACCCTCACATCACTATACATTAATTCATTTATAAAATGAAACCAATTTAATTTTCCCTCTATTATAATCATTTTTCCTATATACCAGTTTCGTGGATAGCTCTGCTGACCAGCATGATCATATTATTCGATTCTTAGTGCCTGTAATATTAACTCTTCCCCATAGGTTTCACACAGATTAATAATTATTATAATACTCCTTTATTTTACTTAACTTGCATCCAATGTAACCATAATCTTTGACACTGTACTAATAAGATTTGTCACTTTTAAGATCATAATTAAACTAGGATAATATAAATGTGTACAAACTCAATAGTTTGTCATAGGAGTACTGAATCATCCAATACAATTTGGTAAACTCAACAAGCATATAGCTAATGTGCATTTGTAACTATCAATTCATTAATATATATATATCCATTTTTAACATAAGTGCCTCTGATTAATATCTTTTACCACAAAGAGTTAGAAACCCTCATCATGCATCAAATTTTCCTTTAATTTTTTTCTATTCTTTTCTATAAATCAATAGGGAAATAATTCTGCATATATAATAATCGTCAACATATGATTTTAATGAGTACTAAAACATATGTTGTGAGTAAGTGTCACCTACTGAATATAATAAAGAACAATCTTTCCACTATAGAAATAAATCATTAGCCTCTATATGGATAAAGCATGTAATTGATAAATCAGACAAGTCGTTCCTAACATTCATTTAGTCCAATTTTTGAAAGCATATTAAGAATTTTCTGACCAAAATTCTTATATTCAAAAAATAACTCGTTGACTACACCAGACCTTCCAACCATGAATCCTCTGATTCTCGCCAGCTATGAAAACTTGCCTTCTGCATGAGTAACCTATACATTGCTTTGATAATGCATATTTAAAATCATCTTGTTCACATATTTTTCCTGGGAAACATGCTACCTTCACGGGTTTTGTTTCCTCTTAGCCTAGAATTTTTCCATGATTTTTCTTCCTTAAAGTTGAAGGCCTTCTTTTCCACTTGTAATTATTTTATTACCGGTATTTATCTCCCACTGGATTAACATAATTATATATATTTCTATATATAATTCTCTTTAGGAAAGAAATTGTGGTGAATCTGATACTTCTCAGATTCCGGCAAGTTTCATCCCCTTTTCTGGGGTCAGCCTATGAATTTTGCAAAATTCATAATCATCATATTAACAATCTATATTAATTAAAATATTTACATAAGTATTGTTATCATCAACTAGCATATGTTTCTTTTCATCAGTTATTTCATAATGTTTTAAGTTCATGAAAATGGGAGATATTACATCATCCCCCCTTAAACTTATCACCATCCTCAATGTTATTATTTAGCTAAAAATAATTCATGCTAGGCAGCCCTTAGAACTTCTCCTTTTTCCCAATTTTCCTCCTTAGGAGTAAAGTGTCGCCACTGCACCTTGACCAAAGATATGACCCGATTCCGCAGTACGATTTCCCTCCTTTCCACCATGTAGAGTGGTTCGAGCAAGAAATATCCTTCGGGCTCCACCTGTAAAATATGCCAACCAATTACATGAGTGCCATCATGTACATATTTTTTTAATAATGACACATGAAAGACATTATGCACTTTAATTTGAGCTGGTAGAGCTAATTGATAAGCTATTGGACCTATTTGATCTAACACCTTGAATGGTTCACAGTACCGCAGTGCTAATCTAGCACAACTGCCAGTACTCAAGGTACTCTTGCGAGGTCTAACCCTTAAATACACATGTTCCCCAATTTGAAATTCCTTGAAACTTATTTTTGTAGGTTTTAACCCCATATAGAAATTACTTGCATATGAATTCTAAAACACAGAAAATAAACAATGCGAGATCATAACGCATAAAACACATATACACAAAGATTTTCCGCTGGATCCCAAAATCGGGACTACCAACTTGATTTTTCATTATATTCCTTTCAATGTTACAATATGTATTTATACATGCCGAAGCATCCAATACCATGGACCGAAAACTATCACGTCCAATACCATGGACCAAAAACCATCACATCCAATACCATGGACCAAAAACCATTGCGTCCAAAAAACATGTGCAAAAGTCATGCACAAAACCATAGGTGGGTCTGCCCAACCTAACATAGGGTCAAAAACCAAAATTTTCCGAGGTGTTTCCCTAGACCGCATAGAGTGGGGTTACGAGTGCCCTTAAAACCACTTGTTAGCTACGTGGAAAGAATATAAC
>Ga0068628_1000878_pt1 | contig 11714 bp, 16 predicted proteins | sample InSIn2gowninarea_FD_77431 | JGI IMG/M metagenome (GOLD analysis project Ga0068628, IMG submission 77431) | Clean room microbial communities from NASA Spacecraft Assembly Facility at Jet Propulsion Laboratory, Pasadena, California, USA -... ... | reverse complement strand
TGATCGTACGCACCTTGCCTTACCATCCTAGGTTTTTCAACGAGAAACGCGTCCTTGATCTCATCTTCCAGCTTCTGGACCTCCGCGTCCATCAAAGTGCTTTTCTTCCTTAATCGTACCCTTTCTTTTTAAAGTTCGCGGAGTCTAAAGTTTCCTCATCAGATTTTTTCCTGAAGTCCTATGTGTTTTGTTTCTCATGGCTGTGTGATTCCTTCATTTTGGGCTTTGTAAACTGTCGTATCTACTATGTGCGGACTAGGCTTTGCACGCTCCATAGGGATTATAGCCGCTGCTTCATACTTTGGCTTCAGAAGTTCTCGTGTGGTCAAGGTTTTGCACATGGTCCTATAAGCCCATAGAACCACTGGTACATGCAGGTCCCAGTCAGTGCGTCTTACATGGAGGACCATGTTCAACATTGTGCACACCTTGTCAAAGCAGTCAATCTCATCTCCCTTCTTGTTCATGTTGTGTGCTTCCCGAGATTTCAGAATACGCGTGGTTCCCTTGATCCAGCACATCTAGTGATGAGTTCTTGTAGTCCCTTCATAGCCTTTCTACTACGCAATAGCGTCATGCATGTCTCCTGAAAGGTAGTAAGCATTGACGAGTCCATCTCCGGTTCGAGTTTGTCTTTACTACATGAATTGGAGGCCTCCGTGAAGCTCTTATTAGCTTCCATGAATGTCTCCTTTGCGCGCTCCAAATCGAACTCTGGTTCCTTTGTTGAAGCCTTGAAAATCTAGGCACTTTCTTCTCGCTACTTACCTTTGTCATCTCCTGTTGTGATACCGCTTCAGAGTATGATGTTTACATTCAGGTCCTCCTCACGTGGCTTAGACTTCATCATTTGTAGGTTCTGAGTTGGGGGAGGCTAGAGTATTCCTTTATCGCGCAACCTTGCTATCAGTGTGGGGCAGTCCTCTGTCTCATGATCAAACTGGGTACAATATTAACATGATTCTCTCATCGATTTGTACAATCGTGGGCATAATGCCCTAGCCCTCCACAATTGTAACAAGTCAGCTGTTTGTGACCCCTTCCTGATCCCATTCCACCTTGACTTCATCCGTGCGCTTGAAATCCAGTGTGCGCCATCCCTGCATTTTGATCGAGGGCTCGTGTTTCAGTTTGAACTCTGTAGGTAGGGTTCTAATCCATCATTAGTTCATAACTTCTACAGGTGCGCTCATCATGGCCTACCAACCTGCAGAAATTACATAACAATTGTTGGGTTGTCTGCGTATACTTTTGTAATAGGTGGAAATTATCTGTAGCATGCTTACCTCCTATCTGACAAATCGCACACTATAATGCAAGTGCTGCGCTTGGTCCCGCTTGTGCCTCTGGTCTCAGTGGCATTGGTCCTCCTCCCGCAAGGTAGTTCGCGAAGACTGGACACTGGTCCTTGTCATGTCCATGGCCTTTGCATTTTATGCACCATACCTCCTCGTGCGCTTCTGGGTGCGCTGTCCTGTCTTGTTTCAAGCTTTGCATCTCGAGACACAAGTTTTTCAACTGTGCGTGGATCTGTTGCATTCCCAGGCCAGGATCTTGTATTGGGGTCTCATGCAGTCTCATTGCAATCTCCAAGGCTTCGGCTTGAGTAGATAGTTTCTGTTGTGACAGTACGGTCCTTAGATGCGGCATTAGTGACGCTACAAACCATGCGTGGTGCTGCCCATCCGTTAAGGTCATGTTGGCTTCGCAAATCATACCCTTCAGTCTCTGATCCAGCTCCCAGGGGGTCTCGCCTGGAAGCATCGCAATTTCCTTAAACCCGATAATCGACTATGTCTCCGATTTTGGCCTGCTAAAGTCCCTGTTCAGCGTAGCCTGGATATCTACAATCCCTGCATTTGGATGGTCATTAGAATGTTTAATGAATGACATTAGTGCACAATCTTGCAATGTGCTTACCAACGTTGTCTTCTTTATGTTGTCATCTGTGACTCCTTGTGCTTTCCATACAGCCTTTACCATGAACCAAAATTGCTCCGGATCTTTGTTCCCTACTCCTTTGAACACCGACAATTTTATCGTGCTCGCCATATTGAACTGTGGTGGTGGACGAGGTGGTGTGGGCGAAGATGGGGATGAAGATGGTGAAGCTGGTGGTGGTGTGGGTGGGGGTGGTATGCGAGCAATTCACTGCCTTATCAAACTGATCGCACTTCTTGGTGAAACTTTCGCGAGCTCTTCTTCGCTTTCTCACCGAGACGAAATCAAGGGGCTAGTTTCTATTTTTGTGCTACCTTCGTTTTTATAGATCCTCCCACTTCGCGTAGACCCAAACATCAATTTATTCGCATAACCTACTTTTCACACAATAGCATTTTAATCCAAGTGTTCAAAGATTTAATGTACTTACCTCACGGTCCTTTGAGGAAGCGTCGTTCCGCCTCGCTATAGCTGACTGACATGTCTACCATGAATTCGGTGATAAACCCTCCTATAATTCGATCGAGCCAATGGTCCACAGTGCACGCGATCTTATCTTCTAATGCTTCTAGTTTGCCCACCAACTCTGGAGTCCACACAATAGGTTTGTCGAACCTACACCTTCCTTGACTGTCTGCTAGCTTCGTGATCCACCCATACAACTCAGAGGGGAAGGATGCAAAGAATATTTTATGGATTTCCGTATATAAGTAGCGCTCTAACCAATGTTCCTTCAATACCTGTGGATTCCTATTTTCCTGCGCCGCGAACTCATGAACCTTTCTATCCAACCACCCTTCAATTTCTTTCTTTGTCGGATTCCTGTGACACGATATCAGACATTCCTTATGTAGATCCTGATCTCGGCAATGGAACCATTTGTTGGCTTGTTGGGGTCTGACCCAAGTTTAGAGGTGATTTAGCCAAACAAATCCTAGTACTATTGGCTCTTTCAGTAATAGTCCGCGGAGCGCGGACTAAGGTCTCACCCGAAGTAGTATGGGAGGGTGTTAGAACCAGGTTTTCGCACCCTAGAGATGTTTGATGAGTTCAAGTGGTCTATGGTTCGACCCTGCACGCATGTCACTACGTGCACTTACCCATACCTCGCAGCCTGAGATGATGCCTTTGCGCAGCCCTACTCGGGGGCTGAGTGCTGTTATTACCTAAGCCCTTACTTGTATGCAGTCGTTAATTGATTTAACTTAGCTTACGTGTGTGCATTGAGTTATACTTAGCAATATAAATCATTCATACAGGTGCGTGCAGGAAATAAACAATATATTTGCAATTGATATTACACATGTAATAACTCAAGAACAGATACAAAGAATTTGGATAAAAATTCTCTTTATTATTCTCTTCTTTGGTTACAGACCCGACTCCGCCTTGTGCACTCAGTTGCAAGGGTCCGCGCACTCAGCTACGGACTTCTAGGCCTCTGCACACTCAGCTGCAGAGCCTTCTCCTACTCTACGACCCAAGATACACTTTACACTTGCAACTCAATCACTTAGACTTCTCTATTCTTCTATGCCATTCTATTTCCCATTCATTATCTTTTACATTTAGAGCCTCGCTCTATTTATACAATCTCGCGGACCATGGGTAGGTCGACATTACATCCAAAACTAGGGCGGACAACCCAATGACTCTAACATACTTCCGCGCCTGCAATTCATGGGGCTTTACAACATTATTCGGTCAAAACATGGGCTTTGAGCCCCAAAACATGCCTGGGGGGGATTCCATGCCCAACAGGTATTGGAGAAAGATATTCAAAAGAAAGGTAGTGGAAAAGGGTATTAAGGCCCTTGGCATTCATATATCCACTCCAAATTTCTAGCAAGATTTTATTTTCTAGATAGTAGATTACATATGATTTTGGGTTTTAAAGGAATGACATTTTCACTTCCATAGTGTATTGACACTAATGTACTTAGAAGTCTGTTTGACCTGTTTGTTGTCACTTGTTGCATAATGATAAAAATATCTTATGTTATCTTACTTATAAAAAGAACTAGAGAGAAGAGGTGTATGGGCCTCTACAGGGTGCTCCATCATGAAGTAGATTTTAGTGCATCCATTTTCATCATATTTTCAAGAAACATGAACAGGAAGTAGAAAGAATATCAAAGTAGGATTAAATCCATATTATAGATTCTTTTCTAGTAAAAACATATTGAGACAGGGTTGAGGTCCTTCATCTGAGTATGATTTCTATATGAAATTTTGGTCATGGGTTAGATATCTTAAACAATTGTTTGCTTTTTGTGGGGTTTTTAGACTTTGATTATGTTTGATATATAATGTAGTATTGATGGATTTCTCCAGGATTCTCTTAATACCTTGCATTGGAACACAATATTATATGCACAATATTGTGAACACAATATTATATGCATGACTGATTCCAATTTATATATATATAAACAATAGTTTGCATGTGGGGTTTTCAATCAATAGCATAAATTCAACCACTTGAAAGAAAAATTCAACAAGAATCTGACACTAGTCAATACTATCAACAACAATATCAACAACATGTTTATTTAAAGAACATGAAGATCATCTAGGTGGATGACTTTTCCAAATAACTCTTTGGCCACTCAATGAAACTCCTTTCCTTATTTTTCAAATAGACATATCCATCTATTTTATCTTCATACAAAAGGGGGATGTTACTTGTCATGTTAATGACATTTACGTTTGTATCTTCAGGACCAAGTTCCACTCCATGGATCATAGAAATTGAATGAATTCCTCCAATGTAGGAAATAACACCGTCATATGGATATAATATGCTAACTTTCTCACCTACGTGGAGTACTTCATGCCATGCTGGAGTTAATGGGCCTTGTTAAAAACAAAAAAGCACTTTGATGGACGCGGAGGTCCAGAAGCTGGAAGATGAGATCAAGGACGCGTTTCTCGTTGAAAAACCTAGGATGGTAAGGCAAGGTGCGTACGATCATACTGAAAAGTTTGTGAACTATCGACATGAACTGGTTAGTCTGCTGCCTTGGCTTGGACTACATATCGCCAAACGTACTAACCAGGGTAGTGTGTTGCAAGTGGTAAAGTGCGCGATGCTGACCACAACAATGGAAGGTGGGTATTCTCCATGAACCATAGTGGAGGACGGGATGAAGCCCCACACGGGTGGTGCGACCACTTGACTAGCCGTGGGAAGGACAGTCTTAGAGCTCGAGGCAGTTGAAAGGAAGCACGGGACTATAAACTATTATGCCCACGAGCTACATGATATTATGGATGCACACAGAAGCAGAGCATCATAAGGTCCATGACCACGCACGGACGGGTTGCACTGCCGCGTGGGTTGGCCAGAAAGTGACTATTGAGGTCACTATTCATGATGGGATGCTCGATTTGAGGCCAAATGGAACGGGAAGCGAGCATATAAGACGCAATTTATGGGCAATATTTGGGAAAATCTACTACCAAGAAAGCATTAATGGACCGGAATTGGGGGGAACGATCGAATTTGAATTCAAAAGGCACTATAAAACAAAAAGGGCTATGCAGCAAACAATAGTTGGTCATTTGAGAATTGAGCGATTAAGCAGAGTACTGAGCATTGAGATTTGAGTGATAATTGAGCCCCTAAGTTCACGAGTGATAGAATACAGCCTAGATACAATGATAGCAACTAATGATGGTTTGGGAATTGAAGAGGTAACCACCGGCGAGACCGCGTAGACCCCAATGGTGGAGGATGTTCCAAAAGGTGTCAGGGTTGTAGCAGAGATCCCCAAGTCACCACATACGCCAAGGCCAAGAAAGATAAACAATTTAAGGCCCCCGTACGTGTGTCCCCTAGGAACTCGTTGCACAACAAGCTATCATTGACCAAAAAGGGGAAAGTTGTCACGGTCGACATAGATTAGGAAGAAGAAGATTTGTAGGCCCTTATCATCACAATAGAAGAAGATGAAGACATGGAGGAGGATATTCAACCTACACGCTCTGCAAAAAAACTGCCCGCATATGTCCCTCCATGGAAAGGAAAGACCAAAGTGCCGAAGGACCTGGACGAAACCAAGAGTTCACTCCAGACCCCGCTCCTCCCAAACAACATTGTGTTTGAAGGCACGCACCTAGGTCATGTGCCAACCATGAAGTTTAAAGATTGGGACCTCGCTATCCGTGAGAAGTTCCCTCACTTGAAGACTGGGAACCTCATGAAGTAGAGCACTGAGGGGGTGGTGATAATGTTAGAGCCACGGAAGTGGCTGCATGGTATGGAAAAGTCCGGGTTGCTGCACTTATTATGGGTACCGCATTTCCAACGCACACCCATAACCATTTTTGTCATTAGGCAACTACTCTTCCTAAGGCATGATGAGTATCTATGGCTGGAGGAGCCTGTCCCCATCATGGTTGACCTAATTCACCGCATTTCTCGGCTCCCCTTCAAAGGAAAGGACCCTGCAACCATCTTTGAAGGAAAGGGTAGTGATTTGGCCCTTGTAAAAGCCATGAAGACGAAATACAAGCTGGAAAAGAAGAAGAGGGGCTACGCCATCTCCAGCATCAAGGACAAAGGGGTACACGTAGCAACCCAAATCTTGGCCGACAAAGTTATGAGGAAGTGTCGCACCAATGAGGTATCGGCGCTGGTGGTCACACTGGCTAAATAGTGCGCGAAGGGGGTTTAGTTCAATTGGTCTAAATTCCTCTGCGAGGAGTTTTTGAAAAATTGTCGCGAAGCTTAGGAGCAGGGTAAAACCTTCCACTATGCATGGTTGTTGTTATCCATAGTACTCGTAGTGGGGGAACTACTGGAGGATAGTCAATTCCCCATCATTGACAGAGAATTACTGAAGGCCGCAAAGTATGCTTCGCTCTGGGCCACAAAGGATATGAAACAGATATGCGACACCAAGATCTTCTGGGTGCTCATGGAGATGAGGATTCGGATGTGGAACAATCAGAGGCCGCGCCTATTGCCTACAGTGTACAATAGTCTGCAGAGTTTTGCAGAATTAAAAGCTGACATGCATAATGTATACATCAGGGCCTGCAAGGATACAACAAAGCAGTGGATGAAGCTCCCTTTTATAGCCACTGACAATGCCATCTTCACTGTCTTGGAGACATGGCCTCTAGAATGGCGGGCCCTGGATCTTGCAGAACTTTTGAGAAGGCGGCAGCACAGAAGAAGAAGGATGATGCCAAGTTGCGTGTCACACAATTGGCCAAGAAAAGGCGGAAGGAAATAATAGCCACCGAGGTAAGGGTAGCACGCGAAGCGGCAGAGAAAGTCGTCGAGCAGAAGAAGGCCGCAAAAGCAGCACAGGCGGCAGAGGAAGCGACCGAGAAGGTGGACAAGGACCGAGCAATGCCCTCGCAGGAGCAAGAGATAGAGAAAGTAGAAACAGCAGAAGCGAGCATAGACCTAGGGACTGCATCCACTCAGCTGAAGTGCCCACACATGGTAGAGCACGCAGGATCGAGGAAGAAGGTCAAGGCCTCGAAATTGTCCATTGACCCAATCACCTTAATCGAAGGTGATCTGCATGACATCGGCGAGACAGTTTGCGATGTCACAAATGAGGCCCTTCAGGATTTTATGCAGGAGAACCAGACTGTGTTGGGGGCCCTAAGGGCGCAGCTACATGAGTTATAGGTATGGCCCCCTCAGGTGGGTACCCTTTCCACCCTCCTCATAGCAACATCCTCGACAGTATAACAGATGCTGCGTGCACAAATGGAAAACACAATAGTGTTACTAGAAGGGGCCCTAGTCACAACGAATGAGACCGATAGATTTGGAGTTAACATGATCAAAGGCCTTGGCCTTAATTTGGTTGCCCTTCCACGTGAGACACTGTACCTACTACAGGATGGGATAATGACAGAGCTGTGCGCTAGGGAGAGTCGTGCGATCCAAGTTCTTAGCGAACAGAAGATAAACATTGAACAGCTCAGCTTGCAGCACAACGAATTGGTGTCGCAAAATCAACAATTGGAGCAGTTGGTAGACGACACTTGCAGACACGTCCCAGATCTGGCCATCCCGATAGATATACCAATAGAGGTGTAAATCCACAGGTTGGCAACCGAAGTCTGCGAGGCTAGGGAGGAAATAACCAAGGTTCAGCTAGAGCTGAATCTTCAGATCGCCGAGTTGCGGTTAAAGGTGCAACCTTCCACTCCTCCAAAAGTTAGAGAATAGCGTGCTAGCACTATTGTAGCGGGACTGGAAGAAATTGGGGGCACAGTGAAGGACTATACTAGTTTCTTGGAGCAAGCACTTGAGGTCCTCACAAATTTGTAGGAGGACCCCAACATCCAAAGCCTGGAGACAGAGGTGTGAGAAATCCAGCAACAATACAACAGTGTCTAAGGAACTGCGCAGACAGTAGTCCTCACTTAGCAGCTTGTGAGGATGCAGCAAGCGAAGGCACTGAAGGAGTAGGTGGTTGTGGCGCGACACAAAGAGGCAGTTTTCAAAGCGTGCGTCCAGCCATGGATCGACGAGACTTTCACTATCACGGCAAACATCAAAGGAAAGCTCACACATATATAGGGGATGCACATGTTAATGCAGAGAAGCACCCTAGACACAGAGGTCTCAGAACAAAGGATGCAACAAATTCAACAAGCAACGACTCAGTGCACTGCCGACGTCAACACAGTGTGAGGACAGTTGGAGGAACTCCATGCCAAGATTGCCGCACCAACAGAGTAACTCGAGGGTGAGCCACGATGTTTGCGTTGGGGACTTGTTGGGCATGGAATCTCCCCAAGGCATTTTTTGGGGCTCAAAGCCCATGTTTTGACCGAATAATGTTGTAAATCCGCGTGAATTGCGGGTGCAGAAGTATGTTAGAGTCATAGGGTTGTCCGCCCTAGTTTTGGATGTAATGTCGGCCTACCCATGGTCTGCAGACCATGGGATTGTATAATAAAGCAAGACTCTAAATGTAAAAGATAATGAATGGGAAATATAATGGCATAGAAAAATAGAGAAGTCTAAGTGATTGAGTCGCAAGTGTAAAGTGTGTCTTGGGTCATAGAGTAGGAGAAGGCTCTGCAGCTGAGTGCACAGAGGCCTAGAAGTCCGCAGCTGAGTGCGCGGATCCATGTAGCTGAGTACGCAGGGCGGAGTCGAGACTGTAACTGAAGAAGAGAATAATAAAGAGAAGTTTTATCCAAATTCTATGTATCTATTCTTGAGTTATTACATGTTTAATATCAATTGCAAATATATTATTTATTTCCTGCGTGCACATGTATGAATGATTTATATTGCTAAGTATAACTCAACGCACACAAGTAGGCTAAGTTAAATCAATTAATGACGGAATACTAGTAAGGGCTTGGGTAATAACAGCATTAGGCCCCCGAGTAGGGTTGCGCGAAGGCAGCATCTCAAGCTGCGAGGTACGGGTAAGTGCACGTAGTGACATGCATGCAGGGTCGAACCGAGGACCACTTGAACTCATCAAACATCTCTAGGGTGTGGAAACCTGGTTCTAGCACCCTCCCATACTACTTCAGGTGAGACCTCAATCTGTGCTAAGCGGAATGTTGCTGAAAGGGTAAGTAGTACCAGAATTTGTTTGGCTAAATCACCCCTAAACTTGGGTTAGGCCCCAACAAGCCAACAATACCCTTCTCTTGAATACTTTTTTCCAATGCAATGGTACCTAGAAGGCAATCTTCCCATACTACTATTGAATTATTTGTACTTGGTCCCAAGCCACAATCAAAAGTGATCACATGTCGATCAAAGATACATAAAATTCCTTCTACCCCACTCTCTATGCATCCTAGTTTGTGGCAAAATAAAAAACCCCATAAGGAATGGTCCTATTCAACTACAAGTCACCTAATACCCTTTGTTTTCCATATGTATCTCTTCTAAAATTATTTGTAACATCATTTGATATTGTAATAGATCATGGCAGGGGTTACAATAAGATCCTGAAAGAGAGAAACACTCTTGGATAGTGATATGGCCCATAGCACAAAAGGGGAAGCGAATGTCAATATTTCCTTGTCTCATTGCCCTTAAACCAAGATTCAATTTATCCCTCCAATAAGCTTCCTTCCCATTTTCCTTTGACTCCAGTTAGTAATTCTACCCTTGTCTAGACTTCTAAAATGAAGTGGCAGTTCAGAAATGAATATGAAGATCACCTTTTGAGTTTTCCTTGCACAATGTATAGAATATTTGCCTTTGCCATGACCTCTTTTTTAGATTGTCCCTAGTTAGTACCTTGTTGTTTAGATTCTATAATAAGCTATATAAATATCCTTGTCTTCAAAGGATTCTGTAAACTCCAAATTATATTCCACATCCAAGTTTCGATTCCCTCCCCTTGTTCTGCTAAGTGGTATAACTATATGATAGTCTTTTTTGATTGTGTATTCACCAACTAACTTTTATGCAAACTATACCATATTTTCATGCTATGATTATTATTTATCAGTTTGAATCTCCATTCCTCATCTAGATGATCCTACGACCCTAATTGATCTTCTCTTTTCTAGACTGATACCCAAGCATTGTTTTTATCATAATGTTATCTAGAGAAAACAATTTTGAGATTGAAGATTGTCCATTAACTCCTTAGACATATAGGAGTCTCCAAATACCCAACATAAGAGCTAATTTTCAACCTCCTCTGTTGAATTTTACCAACTAGATAAGCCAAATGATCCCTTATGATCTTTGTAAATTCCCTCTAGCAAAAATATTATCATAAAATGTCTTTCATGATAATTTTTAGTACACATATTAAATTCATGTAATCTTATCATCTGAATGTGCAAAGTCGATGTGAAGACCAAGAAAATGTTAGCAATTCTCTTCCACACTTATGTGGATTCCCTCCAAATCACTCAGCTAATCCTTTAATTCATGATGTAGAGTTCATTCAAAATGGAATATGACCATCTTCAGTCACAGTGTCACAAAAGTTCTCTTATGGATACTCAAATGAAGAAAACCCTTTAGTATGCATTGAAGGATTTGCCTCATCAAGCTCAGAGTCACATTGTAGTGTGTGTATGACAACTTGAATCCTAGGTTGATTTTTTGAATAGAAATGGTTGTTGTACATTATTGGAAGCACCAAAATTAGGTGCATTTTAAGAAGTTAATAAACTCACATTTTCCCCTTTTTTTCACATGAATGCATTGTTCATATGAATCCAGTAACCATACACATTTAAGGAGGTTTTTTAAACTTGATAAAAGGTAAACAAGATATTGTATATAATTTTATAGTTTGTAAGAGCTATAGATGATATTTATAGAGATGGACATCCCATACTTGTGTTGAATCTATTTTAAAATTGGCAACAATATTTAGTCCAATTTTTATGGCTAGAATTTGCTCTTGTGGTTGTTTAGGTTGACTTGATGCATTTTTTTGTTGCTATAATATCTTCTTCCTCTCCTTATATTACCTCTTCATCTTCCTCTGCTAATTATGGCTTGAGTTTGGAATGCCATTTTTAATGAGACATTTCTACTTTTAATTCTTAACTCATGATTTAACATTGATCTTGCCTTTTCTTCATTTGAAAAATGGGATAAATCTTTACTTTCTTCTATGGCCATCACAAATATGTCAAATGAAGGTGGTAGAATAGAAAAATGGGATAAATCTTTACTTTCTTCTATGGCTATCACAAATATGTCAAATGAAGGTGGTAGAATTCTTATAATTTTCTCAACCACCTTTTGATTAGTGAAATTCTCTCCACAAGTTTTAAGTTGATTTACTACATCCATG
>Ga0068628_1000875_pt1 | contig 11730 bp, 9 predicted proteins | sample InSIn2gowninarea_FD_77431 | JGI IMG/M metagenome (GOLD analysis project Ga0068628, IMG submission 77431) | Clean room microbial communities from NASA Spacecraft Assembly Facility at Jet Propulsion Laboratory, Pasadena, California, USA -... ... | reverse complement strand
AACAAGCATGAACATCAATATCAACGGCCTCAACCTCAACATTACTGATGGCGGAGTTGATAATCAAAGTCGCCCTCCAGTCAAAATCGATTTAGGTCCTATGCAAATCTCAATGAACAACCGTGACAAAGAGAACATTGACTCCAAAAAGCAGTTGAAGCAAATTGAACGCGCACCAAGCGTGTCAAGTCGACCCTCGCGTCGTAGCCTTACGACTGGCAGTCTTGTGTCGGCTAGTGGGCAGCGGCGGGATAAGGACGAGACTCTGAGTATCGAGTCTGTGCGAGAAAATCCTCGTCGAACGTCATACGCCGATGACGACGATGAGGACCATGAACGCGAATTAATCGAGCAGTTGAGACGAGCCAGTATCAGGTCTTCCCGACAACCGAGTCGTGCTACAAGCAACGCACGAGTGCCTGACGAGCGGAACGTTCGGCGAGAACCTTTCAGTAACAGGTCCAGTCTTGATTACGCCGTGCGACGGGACGAACCTGTGATGTGAGGTCTTGAAGAACATCGCATACGTTTTGAAATTGACCTTTTCGGGATACGCTTCTACGCGCATTGATTCGTTTTACCAGGTTCAGCTTTTGACCCAGCGTTCTGTTATTGCTATTCACCGGCAAAAGTGGGAAGGTATTCTTCTGGCATTCTCATTTCCGCCAGCGCTCGATTTTCACTTTCTCCACTGGCTGCTATTATCTGGATCTACGAGCAAAAGCGTGCACAGGAATGCACGCAAGCAAAACAAAAAAGTTTGATGATACCCCTCATGTACCATACGAAGCAGCATTACTTTGGCTTTGGATCTATGTGTTCTTTTTTTTTCTTTTGGACTTGAAGCTGAAATTGAGATTGACCGTGGGTGAAATTGGAAACAAAGAGAGTTTTCGGTGGAAGCGATGCAATCGGATGAATTCAAATATTGACGACTGGTGAGTTACATGGCTCCCCGTGCTACCGCTTTCCGACCTTTGATCACTCACCTTGCGGGTAACATGATTCTTGAGAGTCTTCAAGTTTTCAGCGGTTAACTCAACGCCCATGCTTCCACGCTCTCTGATGTAAGCTTCGACATCGGCTTCCCTTTGCTCAGATGTTGGTAGCGACTCTGTGGTACGCCTTCTTGGCATGTAATCTTGGCGCGAGCTCGACGCCACCTGCACTGCGTTGGTTCCGTCTTGATATGACTTGGCCTTCTCTTTCAGTGAGGGTCGTTCCATCATCTCCGGCAACATTGATTTGCGGTATGAGGACGGTGGTCGGGACGGAGATGCGGGTGTTTCCTTGTGAGAAACCAGCGCTCGTTGATCGAAGTAGTCTTGTTCATCAATATCGAAATCGGTTTCCTCTTCTTCGTATCGGGAGTGTCTGTTGGCAGAGGCGTTGGAGTGATACGTTTGTGACCTGCCGGGTCGAGGTCTTGCAGTAGCGACGGTGGCATGCACCGGCTTGGGCGGAGGTGGCATAGCAATTTTGTCGGCGTCAATACTCCGAGTTGACTTGTGGGGTACAATCTGTGGTCTCTTGTCTGGTGAGACTGTCCTCTTAACCACGTTAGAAGTTCTGGATGGCTTCTTCTCTAGAACTGGTCTTTCATGGTTGATAGTGCTTGACCTTCGTATTTGTGTTGGCTGGGGCGGTGGTGCCATTTGGAGCTCTTCAAACACAGGTTGTGGCTCGTAAAAGTATTGTTGTGGTTGAAAATATCCATGGGTGACTGGAGGAGGGGGCGGTACATAATATGAAGAGTAAGCGACAACGGGTGTAGTTGCAGTAGGCCAGACATTGGGCGCAACGGCGTATTGTTGGAAGGGAGTATGCACAGATGTCGCAGCATACATACTTGCCGGACGACTTTGGTTCGAAGACGTGCGACGTGTCAATGGTCGTGGTGCCTCTTCCGTCTTCACTTTGGGAGCAGTTGTCCGTGTAGGTTGTGACGAGATTTGTGGTGTAGAAGGTGTTACTTGGGGTGCTTCTTTCTTTCCTGTGACTTTCGGATCAAAGTGATAACCATACCTGTCACACACCCAACAGATACCTTCCTCATGGCGGAACGGTTTCTTGACAGGTTTTGGTTCTTTCACTTCCTTCTCTCTTGGACGGCTCGAAGATTGGCGGTCTATAACGGGGCGCGTCGCCGACACCAGGTATGGTTTCCGTTCGCGTTCAACGAGATTCGAGGTATCTACCTTGAGGTCGGTGTGTCGTCTACGACTTGACGAAGCCATGCTTGAGACAGTCGGTGCCTTGGATGCGTAGCCAGAATCCGTGCCGTCATAGTTGTAGTGAGGTAAGGGAGGAGAAGCATCTGAGTCGGTAAGGTCTCTTTTCACAACGACATTGGCGGTAGTGCGAGTGCCAGGGAGAGGAGCCTGAGCCTCGTCGTCCCAGTCCTCGACACTCGCTGGCTGGTATTGTTTCGAGTCAGAGCCTGACATTTGATTCCTGGACAATTCCAATAGCGACAAAAGATGTACGGGACAAAGAAGAGGTGGGTCACAGCGACAATCGGCGGCTTGGTGGAGTTGACAAATTAGGCTCGGTTCGGCGAGCCCCAGGTGTCCAATCCGGGTGATTGTAGCCTAGAATTCCGGATTAGTTTCAGGCAGCTATTGATCCAAGTGGACCAGCTTTGGGCGTTATTTCCGATGCTTTGCAGCGGCAGCCTGCTGCTATCGATAACCAGTTAATCGGATTTGAGGAGCTCGTCACCTTTTTGTATATAGGGTGCTCAGGGTTCTGTCGAGGCGAGCTTGATGTTGCGTGAATGAGCACAAGCCAGGTTGGCAATGAAGTGCAGTGGTCCGTGTTTTGCCGAGGACATGTGTGGTTTTTGTGTCGATTGTCAAGGAACGAAGAGAAGGGACAACAATGTCGTACTAGAGAGCAGCGACCAAGAATTTTGCTGTAGAGTTCGAGACGTTGAGGAGGCAACAGCGAGGGGCTTGTCCTGCCCAAGTTGTAAGCACGTCGTGCGGGAAACGCGTTTTCAAAATGGCCCCAGCTAGCGGCTACACGTTGTTCGACCACTAATCATTGGAGACGTGTAAAGTGCACAGCCAAAAAAGCCCAGCAACTGTCAGGACAACCACTCGAGTCGTGTAAGAATGATTGCTGCAGGCAACCACGAAGAAAATTGGTCAAAAGTTGATGCAAGTGGTGCAGCATTCTTCAGCAGGGAAGTGATGCCCTCTTGAGTTGCGCGTCAGCTCTATCGTACACTACGATTGATTCATGAAAATCATTAGCAAAATATTTATCGCTGCACCTCACTGCGTCAACCAACATGCAAGCTCAATGAGATGAGCATGCATGATGACGATAATGCCCATCTTAAGGAGCCTCCCGGCAGGTACACTGATAGAAATTGTGCTAAGAAGTATCTCCTCTGTGACGGTTACTGGGTAAAGGTTACAGTGGAATTCAAGCGAGGATAGCACAAGTTCGCGGAATGGAGCAATGCATTTCAGCTAACGATGGCCAGCAGCAGCTAGAAGGTCAAGTGCTTTTCTGGCGTGGAAGACAGAATCCCGTCTACCAGTCAGATATCGCGAATTAGCTGGACAAGTTGTGTAGCCGACAAACAGCTGCCCAATGCTCCAATGATTTCCTGCAGCCCAAAGCCTGAGACGCAACGTTGACAACCCCCTTGACCGGAATGCACCTGCACTGGTCGCGAAACTTCCGGCAACCTCTTGCTGGCTCTGTCCTCAATCGGCAGGTAGGAAACAATATTGTACAAATTGTCGGTCATCCCAAAACAAGCAATTGCTGTTTGAACAGGGATGACTCATTCACGAAGGATTTGTTAATGTGTTTTATGAAACCATGTCGACGGTATGTTCGTACGGGAAGCAAACGGAGAACGGACTAAAATTGTCTGTGCCTTGTATTCTGCTCGCTTATGCTTTTTCTGTGCACTTTCGCTCCTCATTCAACACTACGGATGGGCGGATGGTGATTTATGCTTGTCGCACACGACCATCCTCGAGGTGTCTGTGATCCCCCCGGGCAAGCAAGCATCAAGTAGCACGACAGGCAGCATGAGCCCCCATCAACCGGCAAAACCGAGATAAAAACCATGGCCCTGTCCTAACATCATCCGTGCTCGCGTGTCATCCTTATCGATAATGTCCTTCTAAAGCTATTGCTAGCCATTCCAGCGTTATAGGCAACATTGGTCTCTGGTCCTTCTAGAGAGGTTGTCGGAATCGTCGGTCTTGAAGCCGAGTTTCCGAAGAGGTAGTATGCTTTCATCTTGCTTCTAGCTCGATAGCGATCCCTGTTGTTGCATACTCTGCTTCTAGAAGCTTGCATCATCCTTAGGATCTGCAGGGCAAGCAGCAATTCGTGCCCAAGTCGTTCGATCGAGTAGCGGAAACTCTACTTCAATTGGGGCTTTTGATGCGTGAAAGGCGGCCTGCCGAAGTGGTCTGCCGAAATCGTCGTGTCAACAGCCTGGCATAGTGTCCAGGATCTTGCCGTGCAACGGAGAGCAGGAGTGAGCACATTCACTTCTACATACGCTCCACGGGTGTGAGGCCAAGAAGTGTCATGCCATTCCAGAGAACTTGCCGAGCTGCTTCGTACAATGCAAGTCGTGCTTTCATTAATTCGGGTTCACTACCAATAACTTGCAGAATGTCGTAACTGGAGCTGAGCGTGTGGGACATTTTGAACAGATAAGTGAGGACCGTTGAAGGTTCTTGTGTCTTGAGTGTGTTGGCAACGACATCGGGATATTGCGCGAGCGATCGAACCAGATCAACTGCATGCGGCTCCTTGAGCAAGGACAAATCTGCTGAGTTAAGCGAAGGAATGTCGGCTCCCGCTTTTCGTTCAATGGAACACAGACGAGCATGCGCATATTGTAAGTATGGTCCGGTGTCGCCTTCAAAAGAGGTCATCCTCTCAAAATTGAAATCATATCCATTCCGCACCTTGCCAGTCAAGTCCTGCACCATGATGGCCGTGATGGCCAAGATATCAGCGGTGCCTTCGGGATCTTCGAGCTGTGCATATTTCTTGTCGTTCTTTCGCATAACATCGAGCATAACATCCTTGACATGCTGGATCACATCATCAAGGAATTTGACCGTGCCTCGTCGCGTGCTCATACCTTTGACCATGCCAAAGCTGATATGTTGACATTTATCTGAAATCTCTTTATGTCCGCTGACCTCAGTTGTCTTAAATAATTGTGCAACGTGTTCGTTTTGTTGATCAGCAATCACGTATATCATCTTATCGAAGTGGAACGTCTCCTGTCGCTCGAGAATGGCTGCAAGATCACGTGTGAGGTATAGAGGTGTTCCGTCTTTCCGCTGGATGATGGCTTTATTAAGCTTCTTCGCACCATGCTTTGAGAAGTCGATCAAGATGGCACCTTCAGATTCTTCGGCGATTTTTTGTTCTTTAAGACTTGTCAGAACCTTGTCAATTTCCCCATTGTCCACTTGCGACTCTCCGGAGTAGACATCAAATTCGATATTTAGACGTGCATATGTCTTTTTGTACTTGTCGATACTAAGATCTCGAAACTGCTTCCACAATGCAAGCGCGTCTGGGTCACCGTCCTCCATACTCTTAAAGTACCTGCGTGCTTTTTCGTCCTCACTCTTCTCAACCAAGGGCTCTAGCTCCTTTTCTAGCGCCGTCGTATCCTCTCCTTTCTGCTTCCCTTCTCTTATTTGTTTTTTGAGGCTGTCGATAGGAACATCCTGTTCTGCCTTGATCTTACTAATCTTGACATACACCTCGAATAGATGTGCTATCGAGTTCTTGGCTAATTGTTCTTGACTACCGAACTGTCGGAAGCCGTTGGCAAGAAGTCCATACTGCTTTCCCCAGTCACCTAGATAGTTCAATCGCAGAACATCCCATCCATTGAGGGCATACAGCTTGGAGATGAAGCCACCAATGATAGTACTTCGCAAATGACCCTGATGAAATTCCTTTGCGATGTTTGGTGATGAAAACTCGACGACCACCTTCTTCCTTCCCTTTTCTGGATGGTTTGGATCTCGAAGACCCGGCTCAGGGTTGGATCCGAAGATATGTTTGCTTTTGAGGATCAACGGTATTAATCTTTTCGTCACATCCTCAGGGTTGAAATAAAATTGCACGAAAGGGCCATTAGCTTTGCAGGTCACCAAGACACTATCATCTGTCGGAAATGCTGTAGCGATTTCTTGTGCTCGGTCTTGAGGTTTCACCTTTTCTCGTAAAGCAGCCACAGGTAACATAAGGTCTCCCTTGTCGAGTGTTTGCGTCCATGACAAGAACTTTTGCAGATCTTCTACTGGTTTGTTCACTATCGGTGAGAGCTTTTCAGCAATATGATGCCGGTAAAAATCGACTGGGTTTTGTGCATCACTCATGCTGAGTGTGCTCATTGAATTGGAAACAGTGGCCATGGTGAAGTTTATCCCTGGCTGGCTGAAAGTGGTACTTTGTAGAAGTAGTGAGCAAGGTCTGTGTGGTGGAGGATAAAATTTGGGGAAAGTCACTGGAGGTATGACTCCTGCTGATTCAATGTAGCCACGACTTCCACTGTCACAAACTGCATGCAAATTGGGAGTTCGGACTATCGATGAAGACCAAGCAAGACGAATGCAACGTTGCGAAGGGCGCAATAGCATTGTCTATTTCCTCGTCGGAATTAATTGCAGCAAACAACAATTCACATGTCTCGAAAGTATGAAAACAGCCTTGCAGAACCCTTTCTCGGTGTTCACAGCCTTGTAGACAACCCACATTTGCTATAGCCATAACATACATCACTCATTTGTGATCACTCATGATTTGCAAGTACCGTACAGCAGTACTTGACAGCCAGCATCGTGACAACCTCGACGAGGTGTTTCAGCACAAATGCAAATGCAATGGCTTCAACTACATCTGACAATGCTGATATGAGAGATGATGTTGAACGTGTGACTAACAGGCCGTTCCGTTTCAAGCGAAAACACGACAAGGACAGCAAAGCTCGAGGTGGTTCAGATTCGGGTAATGGTGAACCGCGTCATGGCTCACATCGACATCATCACCGACACCGTCGCAGCCATAAGCGACAAAGACTATCCGACGAAGGCAGTGAATTTTTACCTCGAAGCTATGATGCTCAGCTTTCCCCTGACGTTGCCTTTCGAGAGTCTTTGTTTGACGCTATGGGCGACGATGAAGGTGCTGCTTTTTGGCAGGGCATATACGGACAACCAATTCATACTTACCCCAGAACCTTTGCAGATGTCGAAACAGGCGAGCTCGGAACTATGGACGATGAGGAGTATGCCCGATATGTACGACGAAGGATGTGGGAGAAGAGCACCGAGGGTCTAGAAGCTGCAAAGGAAGCCAGAATACGCCAGCAAAGAGAAGATCAGGCAAGGCGGGAGCAGGAGCAACCACAAGAGCAGCGAGAGCGCGGGCGCAATGCCAAGTCCCACCAGAACTACGACTTCGTGTTCGATATCGAGATCGAGAAGAGCTTACAACGAGGGGCACGTCGAAGAGATGAGAAGAGATGGCAGGAGATATGGAAAGCATACCAGGACAAGTGGCAGCAACTACAAGCTATCTCCCAAGCACGGAAAAGTCCACATGCTGATAACAGTGAACAGTTATTCCTGCGCAACAAGATCGCCTGGCCTGTCGAATCAGACAAATGCAAAGATGTTGGGCCGGAAGAAGTCGAGAGATTCATCGATCGCACGGCTTCTTCAAAGTCAGATGAACAGTCCTTCCAGGTAGCCAAGACTAACCTGCTGAAGAATGAGAGAATACGCTGGCATCCGGACAAGATCCAGCAAAGATATGGTTTCATGCAGATCGATGAAGGCACAATGGCTGGAGTGACAGCGGTCTTTCAAATCCTTGATCGTATATGGAATGAACTACGGAATCAACAAGGGTAGGTCCTTGCTCGTTTGAATTACAGGTGCAATTATTGAACGATCATTCGACTTGGTCTTGCAAAGGCCTTCTACCATGTGTCCATTCCTCATCGATTACAACCTGCGGCACTTCCCTGAGGAGCACATGAACGTGATCAATCCCAGGCACAGATTGCAAAGAGACCCAGTTCTTGAACCATATTACTCTGTCAGTGTCACCTAGAAGTGATTCAAGAGGTCTGGTAAATTTCCACTGAATAAAGGCGTCGACTTGTGCACGAGATTTTGGAGTCAGATCGCCTCTCGTAGGCTCGACTTCAAGTCTATTCTTCAGCCACACAATGAGATGTACGATACCCGGGGCCAAGCCATATGGCCAATCATTAGGCAAGATCTGGTAGTCATGGGAGTTGTTGAAGGGAACAGGATCTTCGTAATCAAATAGTAGGCCAGTCTCTGGTGTGGATCGTGGAGAAGGTGTCCATTTCAGCCTCGTTTGCACGACGAAATTCATGATGGTTCCATACTGCTGTTTTGTTGCAGCAGACCATTTAATATATCGTTTCAGGTCAGATGGCCATCGTCGAAGAGTTTCGAGTTTGTTTTCAGCTGTCAATGTATCAGTCTGAGTGAGCGCAATGATGGCTCATGTTTAAACAGTACCGATGATTTGTTTGAGCTGATCCCATGTATGCGGTTGGTATTCACTATCCTTCAGAAATAGATTGTACCGGTCCGTAGCTGTAAGCGGAAACGGAAACTCTTCTTCTTGTTCCATTCCCGCTACGAGCGTTCTGCTACCCCAGTTCAACACTGCCCACGGTCCTAAGAGGCTCTCACTGACTTCAAGCTATCTCAATTGGACAAAGCAGACATGCAAGTCGGGTAACTTCGTGGCCAAGGAAGTACCAGGACCGGCGAAAGTATCCCATAGCGGAAATATTCCCGCTTAGACACAAACAATCCGATTACCAGTGTGGGGGATTTGTGCAAAGAAGTGAGAATAGTAAATCAATACTTTTGAGTAGAGTACTTGAAACCTCCCTTGACTCAATCAACACGCACTTGCCATTTAAAAATCCTTTCTTCCACCGCACGACTGCAGACACTTTTTCGAATCGCATACACTTTTGGCAGACCACTCCGACATTGTGGAGAGATTTGTTGACTGTTCACCACAGTACATTTGGACAACCCCTCGTCCAACAAGAAGAAAATCACTGTTGCCACATTCATTTCTTTTTTAACTAATCGCTCTTTGGACTTGAGCAGTCGTATTACAAAATGGAGTAAGCAAACCCTCTTTCCACATATACACAGGGACACTGACCAAATCGACAGCATTCAAACCTTATTGAAGCAGAACCTCACTACCGTGGTACTCCCGGCCCTCGTTTTCATCATCGGCACTGGGCTAGTGAAGGTGGAATGGGTTCCAATTGCAGCAATCGTTGCAGCAGTGCTGGGAGGCGCCAAAGTCTACCTTAGTCGTACGTCGACACGCACGACAGTTTTACGGAAAGATTGTGCTAATACATGTGCAGAGCCACGCGAATTCTTGAAGCCGGATGCCTTCCAGGAACTTCCATTAACGAAAATCACCAAGACATCACACAATGTTAAAATCTACCGCTTCTCTTTGCCCTCCCCAAGCCAAGTCCTCGGACTACCGATCGGCCAGCACATTTCGATTGCAGCTACACCTAAGAATGCGGATAAAGAGATCGTACGGTCATACACTCCTATCTCGTCCGATGTGGATCTGGGCTATGTTGATTTTATGATCAAGTCCTATCCACAAGGCAACATTTCTGCACATATGGATCTTCTGAAAGAAGGAGACACCATGAAATTCCGTGGGCCAAAGGGTGCCATGGTCTACCAACCAAATATGTGCAAGCACATTGGAATGATTGCAGGTGGAACTGGTATTACTCCTATGCTCCAGATCATACGAGCCATCCAGCGAGGACGATCAAGCGGAGATAGGACCAAGGTCGACCTCATTTTTGCCAACGTCAACCCTGAGGACATTCTCCTCAAGGATGATATCGATGAGGTCGCAAGGAAGGATCCCAACTTCAAGGTTTACTACGTCCTGAACAACCCGCCAACTGGATGGACTGGTGGAGTGGGATTTGTGACACCAGACATGATCAAGGAACGACTCCCAGCTCCTGGACCGGATATGAAGCTTTTGATGTGTGGTCCACCTCCCATGGTTAGTGCTATGAAGAAGGCTGTTGAGAGTTTGGGGTATCAAAAGCCAAGACCTGTCAGCAAACTGGACGACCAAGTTTTCTGTTTCTAAGCAGACACTCTAAGAACATGGAAGTATATACAGTAAAGAGGAACATGAACCATATAGAGCCAGACCTCATTAGACTGCGTTTTGCCTGCCTATGGACGAACGTGTGGTTACTCGTTGAAAACATGCAGGCGTACCTATGATAGCTGGGATGCCCCTACCCTAACTTCTTAAGTAACAGATCGTGCTAGGTACAAATGGCCGCCTTTGATGAAGCTGGATTCTATCCTATTCAACAAGTTCTTTCTTCACAATCTCTAATTGTTTGTATTATTGACACAACTCCACGACTTTCTGCCTTCATAACAACTCTCTACCAGGCACTCCAGACTCCAAAAAGACGAGTATGGGATCCCTAGAATGAGTGGTCGAGGTGCGCACCAGCTCGCGATTAACGATTATAGAACCGGCCATTACTGCTCTGACCAACTCGGCAACCTGCAAGGAACGGAACACACTCGACATCACCCGGGCTACTCCGCTCTTGCCGATGCTTTATGGTTCAAAAACAAAGGATATCGCCGTCTTCATGCACAGCTTCAGCGATGATTGCGTGCTGATGGCCCTATGTTGTAAGCACGCGATGTTCCTCCTTCATGTCGCACTCCCGCCTTTACTTGGAGCTGCTGTGAATGGACAGCAGCAGCAGGTAAAGAAGCTTGAGGGGCTGGTGAATATCCAAGGAAGCAGAGTGGTGCAGGTTAATGGCAGTTGAGGTGGTGTTAAGGAAGTAATACGTATGTTGATATATAGGGCGGTGTTTTGGTAGTTAATTTCCTCCGTACATAATAACAACAATGCTGTACTGTTCACAACGTTCGAGCCATCCACGCAAGTATCGAAACGGTCTCCCGTAACCAACGTCTGCACCCACGTCAACATCGTACAACTGCCTACGTATGCTTCACATACTGTCAGGAAAAGCCATATAGGATGGTTTCGTGATGGAGCACGTGATATCATCCGCTTACACATCAGCTGTTCAAAGTTGTAAAAAATCTCAGATCTTGCCATTCTCCTAGGTTGCACGGCACTATACATCGGAGACCATCGACTTGCTTCTGAATGTCTTTTCGACCTACCATCTGTAATGAATTCGTGCACCGAACAAAAGGCGTCCTGTCAAAATTTTTTGATAGTACATTTACGTATGTACATACCTAGGTATGTAGTCAACGGAGCAAGCATACGGTACTCCGCACTCCGTGCTCCGTACTCCGTATCTCGAAAGAGATCGTCAATCAGCATCCAACCTCGCCACCGGCGGCATATCATCAACCTGAATACCACCCCTCTTCTTCTCATCCGCGTCCCAGTAGGGAAGTCTCCATCCACCCTCACTAACAGGCGTGCTCAACCACAATCTCATCAGATGTCTCCTTGGCATTCCACTGTCAGGCGCATAATCTCTGTATGCTGTACGAGCGTGTAGGGTATGTGAGTTCGCTACGAATTGGATGTCGCCGACCTCGAGGATCATATGTAGTTTGACGCGGTTGCATGTGTCTTCAAGGATTT
>Ga0068628_1000874_pt1 | contig 11733 bp, 7 predicted proteins | sample InSIn2gowninarea_FD_77431 | JGI IMG/M metagenome (GOLD analysis project Ga0068628, IMG submission 77431) | Clean room microbial communities from NASA Spacecraft Assembly Facility at Jet Propulsion Laboratory, Pasadena, California, USA -... ... | reverse complement strand
ATTGTTCATTTATGTAATGTAAAGGAGGTTGCCCCCTCGAAGAGGCTGAATTCTAAGGCGTTGATCTATATTTTCTATCTTTTCTTGAGCTGGTTTCATAACAAACAGACATACAAACAACAACTAGATGGACTAACTCCTGCTTCAACAAAGAAACATATTTCACATCTTGGGAACCCTTCCATGTCTTATATCTACATACAAATGATTGACTAGATAACCAGCCAATAAAACATGCCTTTACAACAAATGACTCTTCAAGTCAAGCATGTAGGAAAAATACTTTTAGGACTCTTTTCCGAAAGATGAAACACTTCATCATTATCTCCATTTTGGAGACCAAGTTAACTTCTCCCAAGCCAACATCACATGCATCTCATGCTCATGCATGCATTCCATCTTTCAACTTTCGCTTAAGTACATTGTACTTTTGAAGCTAAAATGAACATACTGTTGCAGCAATAAAGTGAGTTTCCTACTCAACTCCTTTCCATTTACCATTTTGGTAAGATCCTGCAACTTGCATTTATTCCACAAAGAAATGCAAACAGATGCATCAATAGACATGCATTCTTAATTGGATAAGAATTCTAACCATTTCTTACTAATCCATTTCAAAGGCCCCTCCTTTGTTTGCACATTAGCATCAATATGTGAATCATCCTGAAACACATCAATCATGGAATCTTTATTTCCATCCCTACCATTTTCTTTTTCCACCTTCTCCTTCAACTTTGGTGGAAGCAGTACTGGATTCAAAGTCCAACATCTTTCAGCAATATGCCCTTGCTTATGGCAGTAAGTGCAACACATGTGCATCCTTTTAACAACATGATTTGCCTTGTCCTGTGGACCTTTGGCTGCTTGCTTCTTTTCCTTCAAAAGTTTCTTGTATGTGGCCATCCTCTTCCAACATCTAGAAACATAATGGTTATCCAAACCACAAAAGGAACATGGAATTATTTTTCCATGTTTTACAAAATAAAAAGGAATGTGCTTAAAACCATATTTATACCTACCTCTTTCACCTTTATTGCCTTCGGAGGTGAAGCAAATGAAGAAGTGGCTCCCTTTGGAACACCATCACTTTCTTCAAGGCTGTCAGAGTTTCCACAACTCTTTGGTTCAAATGTGTGCTTCTGAACACTTCCATCCTGCGAATGACGTTTTGAGCTATTGCATTCCTTCTTAATACAATCCTCACACTTCTGAGGTAGAGGACCTGCAATGAAACTCCTTTTTCGAACTGTTTCAATGGCCTTCATGGTAGCTTTGGAACTCTCTCCATAAGACTATCCATAGCCAAGACCCAAATACTTAGGCCTTTCCTCAACCATTATTGGCTCAACAATACCTTGTGCATGTTTGTCCAATCCTTTTCCTTCATAGCCCATATTGGACATTAGCTTGGAACCTATGCCTCTGGTATGTTTTTCAAAAGAACCAATATAAGCATTCTTAAAAGAATTTGAAGACAAATAGGTATGGTTTACCTCTTCTTCAAGCTGATACTTGACCAAGGGTTCTTTGGCAACAAAGTGTTGTGACTCCAACTCATGCATCCTTTTCAGGTTCTTATTTGCAATATGAAGTTGCCTCTCCATTTCTTTCAATTTGCCAAAAAGAATTTTCTTCTCTTCCTCTAGGGAATTCAACTACTCTCTAAGTATGCTGCTCTTCCTTCCCTCCTCATACATTTCTCTCACCATATCCATCATGGTGGACAAGTCTTGCTTCATGTCTCCATTAAAGGAACTTGGGGAGCAAGAAGAATTTGAGAACTCACTTGTAGAAGTTGTCATTTTCAAAGTGCACAAAAGAACTTCAAACAAGATTATTAAATATCTTATTCACTAACCTCTTGGAATGACCTTTTGTGCTTCAAGGATTTCCTTGAGGTCCTTTGGGATAGAAGAATGCCTTTATCCCTTTTTCATTCTTGTCCTTCCTGGACTAAGCTATCAATAGCTTTCCCTTCACCTCCGCAAACTCAAACGATAGTCAGTGTGCAACCAAGCATAAAATCAATGAGGCAATCAATCCTTGATTGTCCAAATACCTTTCAGACAAGCAATATTTGCCCTATCAAACAAGCATTCTGATACAACCTTATTTGAAGGTGGGGTTAATCAATCTTAAGCTTTGATACCACCAGATCTGAAAATGGGGCTCTTAGGCTTCTTGTCTAACTTACAAGAACCTCTCCCACTTCCAAAGCTTTAAATTTTCCAAAATCTTAATGATTAACCAATGCGGAATTAAGAAACGCTTGAAAATATAGGTGTATGCTTGTATTTGTTTTTCACTGTTGAGTGCTTATGATCATTTTCTTATGCTAATGTGAAACACAAATAATAGTAAATAAAGCAAAAATTCAACAAACCCATAAGACAACAATATAATATGGAGTTCACCCTGATATCTTGGGCTACATCTCCTTGAGCTCTAATCAACTTGATTAGACTCTTTGGGATTATGGCTTCAATTATTTTACAAGTTCTACACTTAACTCCATTGGTTTACAGTTGAACCAATGGGCTTAGAATGCCATCTTACCCATGGCTGTCCTTGTTCTGCAGACAGGTCTTGGCTTCTCTGGACTTGACTCCTTCAGTCAGTGCTTTGAGCTTCTCGAGCTTTTGGCTCCTATGACTCCCTCAGAATTTTGCATTTGTCTCTAGAACTCCTTCTCCTATCTTCGAAACACCTCAAGCAACCAGCCACAGCTCGATCATTTGATCTCCTGCTGTGCTACAACTTCATTCTAGCCTCATGGGTCTTTGGAAGTCTATTTGAGCTCTTCGGTTCTGCATCTCTACCTCCAACCTCTGGTGGCTCTGCCTATTACAGTGAGCTCAATTTGAGTCTCACACAACATATACAATCAATAGGACTGTACTTGGATCCCCAAGTCTCTCTGGAGTATCCTCTCTGTCTTTATTTTAACCCTAGCTCACTTGCTGCCTTTGCCTCTTCAAGTCAGCTCAGCTCTGGTTTCTCTTCTTCCAGGCCTGCTTACTGATTTCTGGGCTGCCCCCTTCTCCTCTCTGTCAGTCTATGGCTTTTAAGCCAATCTAATTTTCCACTATTCATTTCCACTTCTCGGCTTTCTAGTTCCCTGCCTCCGTCCATTCGAATCCCTTCTTTTGGTAGTTACAGTAATTGCATAACACCTTATAGGGAGGTGGCCACCTATTCCTTTAATGGATGAGCGTGTCAGGTTCACCAGAAACACTCGATCATTTGGAACGGCCATTATTTCCATTTACTCCAAGAATGCTTGCGAAACACAAATCTCTGCCAACTCATCGTCCACGTCGAACTTCAGAATCTCGCACAATCTTCTTTATAACTTTGTCAAATCTGGTCATCCATTAGGTCGCATCGCTGTTGATCTGGACCCTCCAGATCCTATGGTCATCGCATATATCTGGCAAATAACTTGCTCGACGTTTACCCGTCCAATGTGAGCGGTTTTCTCTCTCTTCCACTGGACGTGTGTCACTCGCTGTGTGGCATCAGGCGGGACTTGGTCTAAACCGCTTACTACTTGAAGCCCTTTTGATATCTTGTTGGTTTCTATGGAATCCCGCCTTGGACAAAATCGAAACACTTTCTGTTGCATTTCATGCTTTTTTGGGTCTGGACGCATGTGGCTCTCCTTCTTCGAGGGGTTTTCCCTACAATAGTCACTAATCGCATATATGATTCCTCCCCCGTTGACTCAAACCATCACTGACTTTGCTAATTCGCAACAGCGCACATTACCATGGTCGCTCTGCACGCTTGATCGACAGCCCTCATTGATTCGTGCTAATCGCAGTTAGAAATTGTCATGAGGATTCCTCTAATAAGCTTGATCTTCACAAGATTTTTAATCTTTGGCATTAATTATAAAGAGTTCATGAGGACTTCAAGAGTTTTAGGATCCATTTTGGATCACCTTATAAAAGCAAAAGTGTTGGAAAAATAATGGAAGCAGGATTTGAATACCAGGGAGGAGCAAATCAAAAAATTAAAAAGTCTCAATTGGGATGCACATTGGTTCTACTTGGTCAAACTGCATAGCCAACAAATGAAAATCGAATGTCTTACTGATGCAGCCGAGTGCATGATGCCAGAACTCTCGGATGTAGTGTACACAGGTCAGTTGCATGCTAGGATGAGTCATCGACCAGAAGTCCAAACTATGCTCGAGATTTGTCAGTTGAAGCCATAGGAGGAATGACAGATGTAATGCATCTTAGAAAAAGTTATTGCAATTCTATTTTAAAACATGAAACCCCATATTTTGGGAAAGGTTGTTCCAACCACTTTAAGCACTTTTTAAGAACAATTGGTTTTATTTTTACTATAACGACCCTTTCATGTCATTTTAGAAAGGGTCCAGAAATTGTATTAAATTAGATTTAATAAGATAACACTTTTTCACTTCTGGATTTATTTTTCTAGAAGACAAGGATCAAGGTTCAAGCTTGTTATAAAGGAGATTTCAAGAGGACTTGCATTTTTGTATCTTTTTGGAGTTTTCAGAAATAAGAAGAATGAACCAGACTATTATTCTCGTAGCACAATTCAAATACATATGGTACTTTTATCAAATGTCTTTTTGTTACATGTTATGTAAATAAACATTCTTTTGATTCGATATTGTTGTTATATGTGAATGTTCATACAGTTCTGCATTACATCACTTTTGAGTAAGTTAGAATTGATATTCTATAAACACATATGTTGACAATTGATTTTATTATATGATGTGATATGTTTTATATCACTTTGTGATCATCATTCATGCTTAAATTTCTTTAGTCAAGTGAATGATCTTTATTAGCATTCGATTACCAGAAATCATTATAAATCGCATTGATATTGTATTACTCGGGTTATTTATATATAGATTTATTTGTATATTTTCATAAGTTTGCAACTCAAACCATCTATCATCTCGTTATATACTTAAAACACTCATTCATCAAAACACATTTGATTGGGAAACTGGTCTCATATTATCCAATCGGAGCCACCATCCCAAACGAAAAAGGAACTGCATTAAGGGCCAGATGGGGTGGTTATCCCCAATGTTGGTGCAATGATTTTAGAGGCATCAATAGGTCCCAAGTTATCTCAAGTGTTTTACTTATCTTATTAATCAATCGCAGTTAGCGCCGTGTAAACCGATATCCTTACTTGCGTTCAATTAACCAATACAATCACATATATTTGCGCATCACATGGACATTGCAAATTAAACCCAAAATGCAATATAATCAGATGCATTAACAAGAACTAAATGCACATAATTCACAGAATACTTCTCTTTATTGATATCTTCTAGTTTAATACAGACTCTATCTGCCCTGCGCACATAATTGCAAGGGTTCACACACTCAGTTGCGCACTTCCACCTTAGGCCTCTGCGCACTCAGTTACAGAGCCTCTACCTGTGCTAATACCTAAAACACTTAAACTTCTCTACCAAAAGTCTAATGCTTCCCTCTTCACTACTCATTCTTCGCTACTTAGAGCTTACTTACTTAGCTCCTTCTTATACAATCCCATGGTCCGTGGACCACGGGTAGATATTTATAGCCGACTTGACACTTTACAAAATAAGGGTGGATAACCCTTTATGAATCTTAACACCTTCGCACTCCACGACCACAAAATGTGGAGACTTTACAACTTTATTACAAAATTATCCCAAAACATGGGCTTTTGGCCCCAAAACTGCTTGAGGGAACTTATTCCCAATAGAATGGCATTCTTTTGCAATATAGTTTCCATTATGATGCTTGGACTCAAGTGATGTTAGAACTATGTTGCTTTATATTTTTAAAATCATACTTAGCTCCATGTGAAGTGTTGTGTCACTTTTATTTTGATTTCATATTGGGGATTCAGTAGTGGCATGAGTCATGCATGGGAAAGTGGAAAAGATTTAGAGAAAGATGTGATAGATGATATCAAGGCCTGAGCTCTTGCTTTGGATGCAAGTGTTGGGTTCCCCTCCAATTACTTTAACATAAAATTTTATTTCAAAATTCAATATGTTCTCGAATTTAAAATTCTTAATGAACGTGTCAATCTTGTGTGCATAAGAAACATGAGAAAATTCAGTGTTCAAGTCTAATATCTTGTAATTGAAAATGTCTTTAAAAGACTTTCCATTGCATTGTATTTTCCATTATGATTCTTAGACTCAAGCGATGTTAGAACTATGTTTCTTTATATTTTTAAAATCATACTTGGCTCCATTTGAAGTGTTGTGTCACTTTTATTTTGATTTTAGATTGGGGATTTAGTAGAGGCATGAGTAATGCACATGCAAGTGAAAAAGGTCCAAATAAATATGTGACAGATGATATTGATACCTGAGATATTTCTTTGGATGCAAGCGTTGGGTTCCCTTCCAGTTACTTTAACGAAAACTTCGATTTTAGAAGTTAATATGTTCTTGAATTTAAGATTTTGAATGAATGTTTTAATCTTGTGTGCAACAAAAACATGAACAAATTAAGTGGGGCCTTAATTGAGGTTTTGATTAGTTGTAGTCAATTTTATCAGTGAGGATGAGGTCCAAACTTCACAGATCCTAATTTTAATATTTCAAGCAACATATTGGGATTATTTTCATTTTATATGTACTGTAGAGTTTATTATTTTGGCCACAAATAATTCCCTTCATTATAAAAATTAACTTAGAGATGCTTCACTATGTATATATGTTTGTTGAATAAGCTGAATTCAATGTTTGTTATATTTCCATTCCTGTCCTTGCATTGAATTATCAGGTCCTTCTTTTACTCTTCAAATGTTGTAATTAGATGTCAACATTGCTCTAAGAGATTGGAAGAAGATATTTTTGAACGGTGTGTATCCAGGTAGGAAAACCTACTCTGCTCTTATAAAAGGGCTCTTGGAGAAAAATCGTTAGGAAGAATCCTATGGTTAGCTTGAGGAGAAGGTAGAGAATGAGATCTAGCCTTCTTCTAGAACATACAATGAGATGAGGTACTATATTTTGAAAGTAGATAGAGAGGATTGAGTAGATGTTTTTTAGCGAAAATGAAAAAACTAATGAAAAAGCGACAACGAAGTTAGTGATAAATAAAGTTGACATTAATTTGCAGAAAGAACTTTCAATTGTATCTAACAAAAAAAACTATATGACTGGGCATCCCATTTGATGGGAGAAATATGATCTCTTGGGAAAGCTTAACATGCATGTCTAAGAATGAGGATGCATCACCATATAAATCTCCACTTTTGTGAGGAATGTAGGGAAATATTGGTTTAATTCATTATTTGATTGTTAGACAGACCTTTTTCTCTTTGAATATTATGAATTGTACAATCAACATCAAGTTTCTTTTCTTATCTAGCAATAAATTAAGGAAACATATGATTGATGCCTAAGATGTTCATAATGGTAAGAAACTAAAGGAAAGTAGGCCAATCAGGAGAATAAGATTTAGGTAGGCTGTTAAATTTTATCTCTCCTGAAGAAGAAAAAAAAAACATGAATTGGATCAAGTTGTCTCCTACATAACTATCTTGAGAGGAATTTAATTTTTTATGTATTGAATTAATGATGAGAATAATTTTTTGGAGTGAAAGTCAAACAGACATATCACCCAGATTCCATGGAACAATTTACATGACACGAAGGAGACAGTGAGACAACTCTAGTTTTGTTGGATGGTTACAATGATACAACTCCACTTTGGTTGGATGGAGGGCTATTGGAAAACACTAGGATTAGAAGAGGAAGGTGCCAATGAATTTAAAATTTGTAAAACGATTGGTTTACTCCATGAAAAAGTGGGATTTCAGCATATCCACGCATTATAAAGTAAGATTTAAACATGACTAAAAATGAAATAACTTTTCTTCACAACTTTTTGAACTACACACAATTTCGCATCCACCCATGCTAATTTATAATATTTTCTATTTTTCATTTGGAAAGAAAAAACTCATAGGAGATAGCTACATCACGTTAAAGTTGGGTGATCCTAGAGGGAAACTTTTGTACAAATACTTATGAAAATAAACTAATTCTAAATCTTGATTCAGATGGAAGATTCAGACAAAATTGCAATGGAAAACCATTACACAGTAAGGAACAATTCCTTGGAAATGTAAAAGCAGGTGCAAACAACTATACTATAAAACCAGTATCTGTGTCCAACATATCTACAAAGATATATCCTTCATTAAATATTCAACAAACCAAATCTTTTTTCATCTTCTCCTACTACTACGAGTTTGAAATATTAACTACAGTAAATGCTCAAGGAACCTTCAGTAACATTTTTCATAGATAGTGGAAATTAAACTTGGGGCGATAGATTAGAGGAGAAAAGTAAGGATGAGAAAAATGGTATTTGATGTATAGATTAAATTATATGAAACTACTCATGTGTTCACCAATATGATACAATCCCAGTGACAAAAGCCTAAACTCATAAATTTTAAAATAATAAGAAATCCCAGTGACAAAAGCCTAAACTCATAAATTTTAAAATAATAAGAAAGAATAGTTTATTAATGTAAAAATTTGAAGTGTTGTGCAAAATATTTTATTCAAGGCATAATTAAAGGAAAACTCTTAAACAAGGGTTTTTGTTTTTCTGTCAATTAAAATTTTAGCCTTATCATAAGGAGTCAATGTCTCATTAGGGATTTGAACCCAAGTATCAAGATTGCACAATGAGGCCCCTTTGGATCTAGTGTTCTCCAAATGACATCATCAAACCTAAAGTCAAGCCTAATATTAGGGATGAGGATGCTTTTTCCTATTGGAGTCAAAGCAGTGGAAAACCTTATGCCATTAAACATAAAAAATGTTTTGTTCCCATAGTTTTACAACACCTAAATATGTAATAAAACCACTAAAATATTTAAGCATTTCAAAAATAGAGACAAGTGAATAGTGTCACAACTGCCTTGGCCAAATTTAGAATTGTGTAAGAATGACCTAGATGGGATAATTTGGCCAACACATTGGGATCACAGGCTCTGTGTATCTTATTTGGAATGTTTGGAAGTTGATTTTAAATTTGGACAACTGACTTATCTGAAAGGACAATGCAAATTGTGTTTGTTGTGTGGGGTTGTGCTAATGTATTTTAAAGATATGTAGTTGAAATATTTAACAATGTGAAGGAGGGTTATTCCCATTCATGGCTCTATGTGCCAATATATCTTCAACCATTTCCTTGTTCTATTTTTTCTTTTACTATTGATTAAGAAGAACTTGTAATATACAATATTTCATGTTGCTAGATATTTTACCCACATCTAGCTTCTCCAAGATAAATATTGCTTGCATGGTGCTACATTTTGTGGCTTTATTATTGTCGTTCCATATTCATTTCACGGGATCTATGTTATGATTTGTCATTCTGCTAGCACTCACTAAGTTGAGCTTATCTTGATTTTAGTAATAGCAATTTTAAGATTTATTCTGGTGAGCTAACCATTGCAATATCTATGGTTGTTAAGAGATAATCCATCTCAACAAATCTCTATTGTGAAATTTTTAGGTATCATAGCATGTGCAATGCAACAAATCTATGTTTTTATACATCGGATTTCAAGAACTTATTGAATAATATTAAGATTTCTCTCACTTAAATTCTAACATATTACATATGTATTCATTTATGTTCTTTCTCCATATTTTATCAACTTATGGTGTTTCCTTTGCAACATATGGTGCAATTGCCAGTAATATAATAATAACAATACGTTAATACATTAATATATAAATTAAAACATTAATAATATATTAATTTAAACATAAATGCTTCATGAACATGATTGACTTGGTCATACATAGTCAACATGAACATTATGTTCAACCATGACTAAGGATAAGAAGCATGTTTAAGATGCCTATAATTAACCATACACACATATCCTAAGTGAACATGATGACATGTTCGAACATAGTTAACTTTTGTAGTCATCCTTTACAGTTAATGTTTAAATAGTCAAACATTGTTAACCTTAATCAACCATATGTTCACCATAGTCAATGATAGTCAACCTTGTTCACTCATAATCAGTGGTTAAATTTGACGAGTATTTACTCGTATTTCACTTTTTTCACCATCATTTACCAGGAATTTTTAAATTTGCATGTGATTAGTGACATTCAATTATTTTTTTTAAACGTCAATTTGAAGGGTACATTTAAAATTTACCCATATGTTTGTGTAGATCCAAATAAATAGTAGTTCCAACTCTTAAAATTGGAAATTTAACTTGCATTATGGTCCTTTAAATCTTTAAGATAATAAAGAATTTTAACATGAATTTTTTATGTGTCCATAACAGAACAAAGAGTTTTGATTTTTATATGAAATAATAAGTAGTTTTTTTCATAATTACTAATATAATTTTTTATTTTTCCATAGCTAATTATGCATTCAAACTTTGTGGAAAAATATAAATCCCATATGAGTATCTAATGGAAGTGTAATCCATCTCTATATATCAATTTAGTTAAGAAAAATACACCACCTTGATGCTAAATATGTAATTTTTAATCTTTTCACCTGGTTTAGGTTTTCATTAATATAGAATTTTTTTTCCAAGGATTCATCTATCTTTATTCAAATTGATATTATTGAATTATATTTATTATTTGTAGGTTGTTATAATTATAATTATATTTATGTGTGTGTATAGATTGGTAGCATTGAGTCTTCCTTTTTAATCACATGCCTCTTAGCTATAGCTTACTATTTTCCACACTTTTATTTTTACCACATTAACCTTTACTATAGATTGAATTATATTAAAATTGTAGCTATTATACAATTCAAAGTACAATTTATAATATTCCACGAGAATAGAGAAGGCAGTTACAAGGTGTTCTGTTGAGGTACTATGTGGGGCCAAGGTCACAATTTCGTATCTCCCTGGGCGAAAATCCTTCCACGCTAAGTATTGGTGATTTGGACAGCTTAGATGCCCTTGAGTCACGGGTTTTAGGCCATAGATCAGGCGTGTGAGTCATCTCAAGACTCACTCACATTACCTAACAAGCAAAAAGAAAAAATGCAATCTATAATATATTATATTTAAATATTATATATGTAAATATATATTCAATTGAGTATATATCAATCTATATAATAGTACTAAATTTTATAATTAGCATTTCACACATTCCAAACTTGTTCTTAATTCACATCTCACAGGTTCCAAATTGGTTCACTATGTCTTGTAGGTACTTTTTCTATTATCTTTAGTTTATGACCATAATAATAAAAAATGTATCCAGTATATAATATTGAAATGATGGGGAAAAATAAAAATCAAATGCCACACGAAGGGAAATTTTAATAAGAAACTTGTCACAAAAAAAAAATACTTGACAAGCAAGAGTGCCTATCAAATTTATACCTTGCTCATAATCATTATCAGTTAATCTTGGTCAACTATATTCTACTATGGTCAACCATAGTCAATTTAGGTCTGCCATGGTCAACCTTACTTAACCATAGTTAAGGATTAAAAATGTTTAATAATATTAATATGGTTTAAAACACATTTATTAATATTAATAAATTTCAAAAAGCTTATATATGTATATATATGTATATATATGTATATGTATGTATATATATATATATATATATATATATATATATATATATATATATATATATATATATATATATATATATATATATATATATATATATATATATATAT
>Ga0068628_1000871_pt1 | contig 11744 bp, 10 predicted proteins | sample InSIn2gowninarea_FD_77431 | JGI IMG/M metagenome (GOLD analysis project Ga0068628, IMG submission 77431) | Clean room microbial communities from NASA Spacecraft Assembly Facility at Jet Propulsion Laboratory, Pasadena, California, USA -... ... | reverse complement strand
GAATGAAGAAAGAGAGGTATACGCAGGTTGAACTTGACAAAGAAGCATATACACGCAGGTTAACAGACCAAAAGGAGCGTATAACGTATACACACACTTTCACAAGAGGGAAAGCGTGTACATGTTCGAAAACTAAGTTTTTGGCCCATGGTATTTGGTCCATGGTATTTTGATCCATGGTATTGGTCGAAGGTATATAGTCGGAGGTATTGACCCTAGGTATTTGGTCCAAGGTATTGGTCCTAAGTGGTTTTGGTCCATGGTATTGAGAAAGGCCTAAAACTATAAAAGGAGGAGAAGATCATTAGGCCAAGCGTGAAAATATTGAATATCTGATGAAGTGTGAGATCCAATATGCATGTTATGGGTTTGTGATGCTTTGCTTGATCTGAACTAAGGATGCACCTATGTGGATGATGATGGATGATGGATCGGGATCTTAAGGATTGGAATGTATTATCATTATGTGGTTTGATCATGGATAAACTAGATCTAAATATTGACACATGTTTTATTTTTCAAATGTTATGATCTGGGTATGACTAAGTTCTGAAATAGCTGTGAAGTTGTTAAGTTAGTATTTGCAGATCTGTACGCGGGTTTTCTTTGGTAAAAGCATGTATACACACTGGTTCGGTTGATCAAAGTAGCGTATACATTATGAAATATGATATCTGAATGTGTAGATGGTTCTAGTGGTTGTTGCAGAGTTCTAGGTTCTGCATTGTGTTCTGGTGACTGTGTGATTCAGTTGTCGGTGATTCAGATATTGATGATTGAGTATTTAATTATTGGTTAATGCAATGGTTGTATTGCAGTGGTGTTTGATTTATAAGCTTCAATTTTGTTGATGGGTCTAGTATGAAAATTGGATTAAATGTGGCCTTCAGTTTATGGTGTTGTGATTGAGGTGTATACAGTCTGAAAATTTATGAAACGTGGTCCCTGGAAGAAAAGAGAAGGTTGTAGCCTTCTGTAGGCTAGTTCCTATGTATTAGTAAACATATCGGCCAGTACAAGAGCTAGGGTGTTGTAGCTCCTTTCCAGTAGCAGCTGGAAAACGAGTGAAGGTTGTAGCCTTTAGTAGGCTGGTGCCTACGTAATAGTAAATATATTAGCTAGTACAAGAGCTAGGGGGTTCTAGCTCCCTTCCAAGAGAATCTAGAGAATGAGAGAAGGTTGTAGCTTTCTGCAGGTGGGGGCCTATGTACTGGTATGAGTTTATGCCAGTAGAATATTGTAAACAGGTTTTTCTTATATTAAAGGAAGACAGCAGCAAGTGGTTTTTGTCTCGCATTGGGTTTCCACCTTATATCTTGGTGTTAATGTGTGTGATGATCTGTTATGTTTTTACTGCACCTGGTTACTATTTATATGGTTAATGAAGTTCTGATGCACTAATTAAAGATCAACATATGATGAATTAACCGAATCATAAGTTTGCTGGATATACGCTAGGTGCATTAAACACAGTTGTGTGTACACGAGAGTTCCCTTAACTGAAGTAGCGTACATGAATCTAATTATGGAAATGAAAAATTATTGATTTTCTAATACTGATTCACACCCACTCCTCTCAGTATTATTTCCAATAAATGGTATCAGAGCAGGTCCTTTGGTAGAAGCTTGATCACTTGAAGGAGATCCGTAGAAAAATGGGAAAGAAGCTAAAGAAGAAAGTGTCTCAGAAGAAGAAGACATCTCAAAGGAACTATGACAGTGGGAGAATCAATTGGGGAACATGTGGAAGCAACTCTTCAGATTCATAATCACCTCAAAATGAAGATGAACAAGAAAAAAAACTATCAGGTATGAATTTGTTATCCTCTAGTGATACATTTAACCATCCATTTGAAGATTATGAAAGTGATAGCGAAACAACTAAATTTGCTCTTATGGGTGAGGAAGAAAGATATCAAATAGAGGAAGAATTTAAAAGGCTTATAGACAAAATTATAGATCAACAAGATCTATTGGACAAAAGGGAATGTGAATTCAAAGAAGAAGCTACCAACTTAAAAGCTCAACTAGAGGAAGGAAACAAAGTAAGGAAGCAATTCAAGGAAAAGGAAGATCAATGTCAAAAGCTGCAGGATGAAGTGACATCATTAAGAAATGAAGTAAATGAAAGGAGCACAACAATCAAGAAATTCAGAGATAGATCCAGTTACTATGAAAGTCTTGAAGCTAAGATCCTCTCGCTAAAAGAAGATCTTGAAAAATCAAATAAGAGGAATAAAGAACTACTCCAAGCTCTTGAAAAACAAGAAAATGAAGTTCTTGAATTAAGGCAACAGATGGAAGAAGGAAGAAAAGCTAAAGGAATCATGAAGAAGCAGTATCTTGAAAAGGAAGAGAAACATCAGGTTGAGGTAAATATTATAAAATATAAATTAGAAGAAAAGGATAAGCTCTTATGTTTTCAAGATAGCACTAAGATCTTGGATGATATTCTTAGTAGTCAAATGTCTCTGGCCATCAAAACTGGTCTTGGTTTTCATGAATCTGTTGAAGGTGAATCTAGTTCACAAAGTAAGACAGGGAACTCTAATGCAAAATTTGAAATGCTAACAAAGGAGATGAGAGGTCAATCCCATCAACAACCAAGGAAAGAAAATATTCAAAGAAAATCTTTCACTCCTAACTATGCAAGTCATAGTTGGTCATTTCCCCAAATGAATAATGTTGAATGCCTTATATGTCATAATCTTGGACATGTTGCAGCGAGATGCAGAAGGAGAATGGTTCAAGACCATCACACAGAAAGATCATCATCTTCCAAGTACTTTAAGGGATATTTCTTCAATATGTTTGGTCACAAAGCCATTAACTGCTATAGAAGAAATATGAAACATGTAAGATGTTATGCATGTAACAAGTTTGGACATATAGCAAAGGAATGCAGGAGAAGATTTTGGGCATCATGCCAAAAGGAGAAAACATAATCACACTCAAAGATATGGAAGAAAAAGGAAGTACAGTCAAAAATATGTGGCATAGAAGAGTATATAGACATGACAGACTTAGAAGGAGCTAAAAGTGTGAAACTTCAGTGTTCTAAATCTCATACACAAGTTTCATGAAGATAAGTCACGTATATGCGTAAGTTCAAAGCTACACAGTCGCGTATATGTTGGTTTGAGGAAAAGCGGTGGGACAAACTTATGAAAAAGGGTCTGATATGGTTCAGTCAATTATTTGCTCTATTTGATGATGGTTACAATCTATTGGTGATGTGTGGAAAAGTGTTGGTACTCATAAGATGTTATTTAGAAGTGATTTTGATCCTCACAAGTTAACTTGATGTATATCTAATTGATGATGATGCCTTGATACTTCTTGTTGATATATGCATGATTAGATCTGACAATGAACAGATTGAATAAGTTCAAGGGGAACATATGCTTCATATAATGCATTGTTGGCATTATGGTTAAAAATTCTTTGATGATGATGCTTATGTGGTTGAATGATACATCTTGCTATCTCAGATGATACTTGGGATCACATTGTTGGTATTCAGATCAGATTCATGGATTCACTTAAGTGGCATATTATTGTTGATTGGCCAAGAGAATGGTATTGTAGGTTATAGGTTTGGATGTTGTGGACAGATGCTTATGGTGCAGATCATATATGGTGTATGATATTTGATGATGACTGTCATGGTCTTGTTTAGATTGCTGGTCTTTGTTATAAGAGTCATGTATATAATTTGATGTGAAGGTCATGCAAAGACCTAAATTGTAACCCCACTATGCATGAGAAGGATGATGTAATATTTTCTATGTCAGCCATGTATAAACATTTGGTATATCCCCACTTGGTTGGGTGGATGAGTCAAAATTGGTGTATCCCCACCTAGTTGGGAGATTGATATATGTATGATTCATTGGTGATAGGAAGGTCATACTCACCTAGTTGAGTTGTAGAGTCATGTTATTCTTTTGAAAAATATTTTTTGCAGACTCTGTATATGCTCAGGGGGAGCATGCATGGATTGGTATATCTTAGCATGTACAAAGGGGCTACTCAATCAAAGATTTCAACATGTACTCGGGGGGAGTATGGACAACATAATGTATATCAAAGGGAGAGAATATCTTTGTCCACCATTTGCTCTTTATGTCAAAGGGGGAGAGTGACTTGGTGTGGTTGTTGCCATCAATTCCAAAGGGGGAGATTGTTGGCATTATGATACAGGTATTGTCCTTGTGGAAACTCACTCAAATGACAGATCACAATGCAGCAGGTCAATAGCAAAGAATTAATGATCAAACTATGAAGAATGAAGAAAGAGAGGTATATGCAGGTTCACCTTGACAGAGAAGCGTATACACGCAGGTTAACAAACCAAAAGGAGCGTATAACGTACACACACACTTTCACAAGAGGGAAAGTGCGCACATGTTGGAAAACTAAATTTTTGGTCCATGGTATTTTGATCCATGGTATTGGTCCAAGGTATCTATTCCGAGGTATTGACCCTAGGTATTTGGTCCAAGGTATTGGTCCTAAGTGGTTTTGGTCCATGGTATTGAGAAAGGCCTAAAACTATAAAAGGAGAAGAAGATCATTAGGCCAAGCATGCAAGTATTGAATATTTGATGAAGTGTGAGATCCAGTATGCAAGTTATGGGTTTGTGATGCTTTGCTTGATCTGAACTAAGGATGCACCTATGTGGATGATGATGGATGATGGGTTAGGATCTTAAGGCTTGGAATGTATTATCATTATGTGGTTTGATCATGGATAAACTAGATATGAATATTGACACATGTTTTATTCTGCAAATGTCATGATCTGGGTATGACTGAGTTCTAAAATAGCTATGAATTTGTTAAGTTAGTATTTGCAGATCTGTACGTGGGTTTGATTTGGTAAAAGCGCATATACATGTTGGTTCGGTTCATCAGAGTAGCGTATACATTATGAAATATGATATCTGAATTTGCAAATGGTTATAGTGGTTGTTGCAGAGTTTTAGGCTCTCCTCTATGTTCTGGTGACTGTGTGATTCAGTTGTGGATGATTCAGAGATTGTTGATTGAGTATTTAATGATTGGTTAATGCAATGGTTGTATTGCAGTGCTGTTTGATTTATGAGCTTAAATGTTGTTGATGGGTCCAGTATGAAAATTGAATGAAACGTGGCCTTCAGTTTATGGTGTTGTGATCCAGGTGTATCCAGTCTGAAAATTTATGAAATGTGGTCCTTGGAAGAAAAGAGAAGGTCATAGCCTTCTGTAGGCCAGTGCCTACATACTGGTAAACATATCGGCCATTATAAGAGCCAGGGGGTTGTAGCTCCCTTCTAGTAGCAGCTGGAAAATGAGTGACGTACTGGTAAACATATCAGCTAATACAAGAGCCAGGGGGTTGTACCTCCCTTCTAGTAGCAACTGGAAAACAAGTAAAGGTTGTAGCCTTCAGTAGGTCGGCACCTACATACTAGTAAATATATCGGCTAGTACAAGATCTAGGGGGTTCTAGCTCTTTTCTACTAGAAGCTGGAGAACGATAGAATGTTGTAGCCTTCTACAGGTGGGTTCCTGAGTATTGGTATCTGCGCCATTACAAGGCCGTAAACAGGTGTATCTTATATTAAAGGAAGACAACAGTAGGTGGTTTTTGTCCCGCATTGGGTTTCAACCTTATATCTTGGTGTTCATGTGTGTGATGATCTGTTATGTTTTTACTGCACCTAGTTACTATTTATATCGTTAATGAAGTTCTGATGCACTAATTAAAGATCAACATATGATGAATTAACTGAATCATAAGTTTGTTGGATATATGCTAGTTTCATTAAATACAGTTGCGTGTACAGTTGCATGTACTGGAAATGAAAAATTATTGATTTGCTAATACTGATTCACCCCCCCTCTCAGTATTATTTCCAACATGAATATATGGCAAATGGTATTCTAGAAGACTGTCTCCTCTACAAGGGAAATAGTGATCAACTTCCATGGTTTTAACGCCTCAGAATCATTTGAGAAGTGACATATGAATTGCTTTTTCTTCATTGTCCAAAGCGAGAGCCAATTGTTCACTGTGACTTGAATCCTGTGAATATCTTACTGGATCACAACTTCGTTATCAACATCGGTGATGTAGGTCTTGCCAGGCTTATGCTTGCAATTACCAAAACCATGCTAACCCAATAGAGTAGCACAGTCCTTGCAGGCACATTTTGTTATATTGATCTTGAGTACCAAAGGACTCGTATCCTTGGCCCCAAGTCTCTTTTATATTCTATGGGAATAATCATTCTGCAATTGCTGACAGGAACACCACCCATGGCTGTAATAGATGCAGTTGAAGTAGCCATCGAGGATGGTTCATTTCAGGAGATCTTAGACAAAAATGATAGAGATTGGCCTCTTTGTGAGGCTCTAGAATCAATGCTATTAGGGTTGAAATGTGCACAGCTTCAGTGTGGGGATAGGTCAAACTTGAGAGATTCAAAGCCCTTGATGTTGCTGAAACCAGACATGTCAGAGAGGAAATTGATGTTATGCTCCCACATCACTTTTTTTCCTATACTCTAGATTAGTTTTTCTCACCTAGGTTTCTTGGTTTTCTTTTTAAATCTTGGTTTCAAATATGCCATCCTTACCAGAAAATATTTCCCCTCAAGTACACCATCAACCAAGATTTTCAAAATGTGAACTGAAAATGTGAGTCTAGACCAATGACAAGCAGGAACCTTGCAGACATCTAATACATGCACCTTTGACAGTAGGACATATGTACAACTAAATAGATGTAACCCAGCCCTAAGAAGTTGAGCCCAGTTTTATCTTAACTTTGCATTAGAAAACATATCACAAAAAAGCAGCAACTGAATATCATAAATAACATTACACCTAGATAGAATGATGGTGGCTGTTCCATTGACTAAAACTTTTTGCAATAAATGAAAGTTAAAATCATATTTTTGTGGATGTATTTGGGCAACACTAATATACGATTGACAAATAAGAGTGTCCTTCCTTGACTAATGAAGTGAGTTCTTAATAGATCCTTGACTTACTAATTAAGAATCAAGAACATGTTACCTATGTAATGAGGGGACTGATTTGGACTAAGCACTAATGGCCCACAAATCATGAACCTTAATTTATTCCATAATGACTAATCACTTAACTAAAAAGGTATTTTCTATTGAAATTTCAGCGAACAGTCCTGAATTTTAATGTGTTGAAATATCAACACGTTGTCCTAAATTTCAGCAAAGTGGCATTTCAAGGAACTGTCTTGAATTTCAACAAACTGAATCATTAAAATTTGATGCCTATATTTCTAGAGATTATCCAAATTTTCAGTAGACTTGCATTTCATCAAATTGTTGATAAATATTGGAAAATTATACTAGAAATTTCCCCTAAAGGTGCAAATATACACCGAAGAAACAGAACATGCCTATGATGTTACTGCAAAAATGTTGTAGCAAAGGAAAGATAACAATCTAATGGGTGGGGGATGGATGGGAAGAAATGTGTTCAAGCTTGTAAAAATCTCACACTTGTGCTGATACCTATCTGACAGATGTTGCTCAAACCACTATTCCTGGCTAAATCTTTTTTTCCAATCATATCGCTATGTCAAAATATTATATACATATTATATCCAAGCTATAACATGAAGGGTAATGAGGAGAAATAATAGTTGTTAGATACCTAATTAGTCTATAGGGCTTTGGATACATGGTGATTGGGTGGGCTATTAAGGAACTCCTAGATGCTAAGTTACAAACTCCTTATTCAGGGTTGAATTTAGAGGCAGTTAAATTAACATTATTTACTTTTCCTTCTAGCTGAGAAAATTTTACTATTTTGATAATAGGAAATGGTAAACTAGATAAATATAAGTGCAAATAAAATCACCTCTTCATAAAGTCCCTTCACATCTCCTTTGGCATATTTTCTAATGACTTCAGTTGCATTTGCCAATAGCTGGATGAGACTAATTTAAATTTAGCTCAACTTTAAACTTTCTAAGCTAGGTGAAACTGACTATAGATAGGGATCATGTGACAAAAATTCAGATCTAGAGAATAATCCCAATGTCACAAAGTACAATATAATGTGTATTTTAGTGTTTTGGAGCTTGACTATAAAGATTTTCAAACAATAAGCATTTAAAAATTGGACAAATAAAGCTTAGATAGAAAATGAAATTACATCAATCAAAACTTCATTTCAAAAGGCTTAATGTCTAGACAATTTCACTTCTTCACATTAGTTAGGTAAAGAAAAATCTTATTCTTAAGTTGCTTTTCCACAGCCATATGTCATTTGAAGACATTAGTGAAATATCTATTTCAACTTATCTATGAGCAGTGTAAAATAGAAAAAATCTTCACATTACCTATGGGCCAATTGTCCAAAATCATCTTCAGCCTAATCTTCCTCAAAAGGGCACTCGAATATGGTGTTTGAGAGCTGGAAATCACAAGTTTTTGTGGTAAAGGTGACCCTCAGGCTATAGCATCATGTTTTGCAAGTATGCTTTGTTATTCATCATTTAATAAAATACCTTATCGAAGAAGCTCATCATTTGTATGGTCATAATCAATAATATATTGTCAATAAATCAAATGAAAATTTCCTAGAAACAAACTTAAAGAACTCAAAAAACTTCATACAGTGTCTCAAGTCCCATATGTTTCCAAGTCTGCCTCTTAATAACATTTCCATGTACTACAGTAATTTTAATAACTAAATGAAAAATATATAATACTCATTTCATGGACTTGAATGGAAAGAGCATAAAACAAAAAAATAACTCATTCAGAATAACATTAGATTTTGCAAGAAGTTGAGATTGATATCAAACAAATATTTCAATGGGTGTGCCATCAAAAATAGTACTCATGACATGAAAATGTACCTAAATCTACTTTATGATACAAAGGTCATTTTCATTCCAGATTATAACTCTATATGGAGTTGACATTAATAACAGAAGAAAATAATATTATTAAAAAGTAATAACTAACGGTAGAATACGCTCATATAGTTTGAAAATTTTCAATTCAATGTTGATGGTGCACAAATATTAAAAGTAAATAAACTCAAATCTTAACTGATAGTGCACTGTGTGATATAAATTTTGAATCGAGCCAACGTATAATCGCTCCACCTAACCCGAGACCCACCAGTGCTCAAAAACAGAGATGTACTAACACCAATGCAGGTGCATTTGAGCAAACTCAATGGTTGACACTATGAAGCTAAAGTTCGGAATAGGTTGGACAAAATCTATTGAGTATTCGCTGAGATTGAAAAATCCCTTTCAAGCTCTTCAAATAATAAATCAAATCACATCTTCCAATCTATAATTTAGGTGGACAACTTGGGGTTGTGAAAGGAACAACAACCGAGACACCATGGCTATTGCTTGCCACAAATGATCAAGTCGTTAGCCTCTCAAAGAACATGGTGCATTATTTCAAACATTTTCGGATGGGCCCTAGAAGCATTCTCTATTGTTCTTGGAATTGAATTGAATTTTAATATGGCGTAAGAAAATACCCATATGGGTGACTTCAGTATCGACATCACCAAGCACATGATCAAAGCCTAATCCACTTTAAAAAATAAACCTAAGGCTTACTGTTTAATGTGAGATTCTGAATACTAGCTTTCCTTAGAGTCTGGAATAGATATCACTACATTTGGAATGAAAAATACAGTAGGATATGAGATCTTGGTTGTATCAACTGAATTTCACATAGACTGATATGTCAGAGCACTGCAACAAATTAAATACAACAAGGAATACTAAGTTTCTTAGAGCGACTCATGAGAAAATTTAAGAGAGTGTCAAAATTTTCACAACTTTGGTTTACTTGACTTTGCTCCTAACTAACAACATTAACATAATGCTATGAAATGTAGACCTAATTGTAGAGGATCTTGTTTGCACAAACAAAAGAAAGGTGCATTCTACAACCTGAGTGAGGGTGGTTATACGTCAACTCTTTGAACTTGAGGAATAATTCATTTAATTTTGATGGTACATTGGTCACTATTGAATATGCACACAAACCTAGACACATCTAAACCCATATTAAATTAGCACCATGTGAATCTTGATGCTACATCTCTTAAGTTCATAAAAACCAATGGATCTTGAGCTCATACGAACAAATAAGTAATATATAAAATATTGTAACTCAAGTATGCAACCTAAATATGCATAACAGATCCACGATTAGATGACTCTCGGCTAGATTAGTTCCATATCCTACTTCAAAATTTATATTCCTAAAATCAAACTGTAAATCCTTCACAAAGTTTTTATTTTTATTTTTTATTTTGAGCTGATTGAGCTCAAGGCTCAAGCACAAATCATGGTTATTATGCATCCAAATTCTCACCATAGCTTGAGAGGTCCACATCTGCAACTTAATAAGAGATCTTAAAAAAGATGTGAAAGTATAGATCTCAAATTGATCAACAGAAACAAAGGTGCAATCTTTAAAACTCCAGTACAATTTTCTAGGGTTTAAATTGAACACAGGAGTTATTTAAAAAATTGGCCCATAATTTGTGATCAAACAAGCTCCATATTTTGAAAACCTGGCATGCGAGGGAATTCAAATATATTTTAAGGAATCAAAAACCAAAAAAATTGCAAGAAAACCAATGGAATGAAATAAATGTTGTTAAATATGCAAGAACATTCACCTTTCAATGATTCAAGGGTGAAATTTAAATCCATATTAAGGATTAAAAATCCCAAAATTAATAAACATATTGGAGACACACAACTTCCATGCAATCTAGATTCTCTATTGTTAAGCTCATAAGCACATTCACCATTCAGGGATTCAAGGGTGAAATTCAAATCCATAGTAAGGATCAAAAAGCCCAAAATGAATAAACATATTGGAAGAATACAAATGGCATGCAAGAAATGTTGTTAAATTCACAAGCATATTCACCCTTCGACATCATAAAGTACAATAAATAGAAGAATAAGAGAGGAACAAAAGCATGTCGTTAAAAAAATCCTGATTCAGATCCTTTTCATTAGATGCACTCAAGAGAAATATACAAAGCACTTGTACAAAGACTAATCATCCTAATCGATGAACATTGAATACAATATAGATATATTTATATATCTGTTTAAGAAGCCATGAACCTTTAGCCGCAATGCTAATGATAAATTAGATTTTTTTTTACAAGAAGGAAAGTTGTCTCTTCTTCTGGAGGAAGCACAAGGGAATTTGTGGTTGAGATAGAAAATATCATATGTCATGAGACTCAACATATTACAAGATCTCAGTTAGACCACTGGTAAGATTCAATTTTGACAGTTGTCTGGGCTCTAAATACAGGAGCAGGTGCAGGGTTTTAACCATCCCACTAAAGCATACACTTGAAATCAAGCTTCATGTAAACATAATACATATTGTTTGGATTTCAGATTGAACATACTCCATCCAACACCTTCCACGACTCTTGCAGGAACAAATCCCACCACTAAAAACATGGAAGAGATGAGTATCCCTCACAATTAGCTCCCTCCCAACAATCTTGGAAATGAACTTGATTCTACTGTGGCAGTCATCACATACACGAAGGTTATTTTTTATTCAGATGGTTGCTCTGGGAGGTGAAGATTTTTTCTATTTTACACTGCTCATAGATAAGTTGAAATAGATATTTCACTAATGTCTTCAAATGACATATGGCTGTGGAAAAGCAACTTAAGAATAAGATTT
>Ga0068628_1000870_pt1 | contig 11746 bp, 17 predicted proteins | sample InSIn2gowninarea_FD_77431 | JGI IMG/M metagenome (GOLD analysis project Ga0068628, IMG submission 77431) | Clean room microbial communities from NASA Spacecraft Assembly Facility at Jet Propulsion Laboratory, Pasadena, California, USA -... ... | reverse complement strand
TTGTGTATTTTTGTTTATTGCTGTTAATATTATATGCTATCGATGAGTGATGTGTTTTATGAAATATTGGTTGAATGCTGGACAATTATACTGAATAAGTGTTAATGATGTATGCAATTCATGTTCATGTATTTTCGTGAAGACTCTGATGTATTCTTTGATGTTTACGAATAACTTAAGTAAATTTGTGTGAACCCTAATTTAGGACTGCTTTCTGATGCATATAAGTAGATATATTGACTATTAAAGGTCTGCAAATACCAATCATAGACCTTTGCGGAGGACTAAAGACCATTTTGACAGAGTTGTAACAATGAGCCTTAGAAGTGTATCTATCTGTGCAAAGGCAGACTTGAAGCGCTAAAAGACATCACACTAGTCTTTGGATGTAGAAACCTGGTTCTTAGATCCCCCATACTGCTTCGGGTGAGACTGCAGCTTGCACTACATGGGTTTTTGCCGAAAAGGCCAGTAGTGTAGGGATTTGTTGGTTGGCACAACTAACTTTGAACCTGGGTCAGACCCCCTAAGCCAACAAATGGTTCCATTGCCGGGACTAGGATCTGCTTGAAAGAGATGTGTGATGTTGCATCATTGGAATCCGGCCAAGAATGAAATTGAAAAGTGGTTGGGTCAGAATATTCACGAGTTCCCAACACAAAAAAATAAGAATCCGTGCCTTTCAAATGAGGAGTGGTTGAATAGGTATCTGTATATAGAGATACATGAGATCTTCTTCTGCACCTTCCCCATTGAATTGTATGAATGGTTGGCTAAATTAACAGATAGCCAAGGAAGGTTGAGGTTTTATAATCCTATAGTGTGGACTCCAAAACTAGTGCAATGGCTAGAAGCCTCTGAAAATAAGATCGTGTAGGTTGTTGATGATTAGCTTGATAAAATTATAGGAGAATTTGTTACATAATTTGCAGTTGATACCTCAGTCAACTACATTGAAGCAGAGCGAAGATTTTTCAAAGGACGACAAGGTAAGTATTTAAGATCATTGAACACTTGGATTAAAATGTTGTTATGTGAAAAATGGGTTATGCCATTTCCTTGATGTTCAGAGCTATGTGAAGTGGAAGACACTTTAGAGATCAAGAGAGATTAGGTCCATAATATAGTCCATTAATCGAACCTCCTTCAAGCGATGATGAAGGAGTAGTGCAGGCTTCACCATGAAATGTTGTCCAGCTGATAAAACACGGTTTTCCGCAAACACGTCATCCATCCACTCCGCCTCCACCTCTGATCAAGGATCAATATTTTAGCTGAAAAATGAAAGTGCTCAGAATTGCTTTAGACCTAAATGACCGAATAGAGTTCATTGCTAGGATTCCAACACCGTGAACAGTTTAAAAAACTGACGTCGTATGCAAAAGTTAGAGATTCTGAAAGTTTGGTTTAAAAAAGTCAAAGTCAAAGTTTGACTAGGGTTGACTAGTTAGCATGCAAAGAATATTCTCCAGTTTCAGCCAGTGACACTGTGACAAGTGTCATCTTCAGATGTGTTAGATGGTCTGTGAAGAGGTGATTTTGCCAATAACTTCCAAGGAATGAATAATTATGGAATTTAATTTTTTTTATTTAATTAAGTATTATTATATATATATAATTTTTATGTTATATTATATAATTTTTAAAATTATATATTATAATATATATATATATATATATTTTGTATATTTTAAATATGTTAATTAAATACTAAATTATGCACATATATAAATCCAAATTATTCCAAAATTCACATCTATCCAAAGTCCAAATGGTAGTCAAAATTCGAATTTATTTGGACAACAAAATATATTTAAGTTCGAATTTATTTGGGTGAAAAAATATGTTTAAGGGATGGGCAGAAGTGGGTTTGCACCAGTGACCTCCCCCTACCAATACAATGCTTTACCCACGGACCAAGTATGTGGTTGTGAAAGTGAGGCACACGATTTGGTATTTAATGTATACGGATGTTGCTGACAGTGGGGTGGTGGGAGCAAGCCCTGTGGGCCAACCCCCACCCCATGTAACCTCAAACACGCGACCAAGGGCCAACGTTAGCATTAAGTGCAACCTAACTGGAGTCTCTCTAGATTTAGTGGAGGTTTTATAGGAAAATTTGGTTTTTCCATAACTGAGGTAATTCTTAAGAAAATATAAAAAATGAATAGTCATTTTTCACTAATTGGCATGCTAGGAACCCATTGGAGTAGGTTGTAGAGGCTGAAGAGGTCATTTAGATGTGTGTTTGGTCACTTGAAGATTTTTGAAGCTCGGGGCCATTAGGTTTTGGAGGCCATTCCCAAAGCAGTTGGTAACCAAATTGAGTAAAAAAATAGTCATTTATGGTAGATTTGAATGTTTTAAACTCATTGGAACATGTTCTAAGAGAATTGGATGCATGTAACAAAAATTTGAGCACTATTGAAGCTAATACAAAGGCCCACACTATGAAGCTGGACCAAGGAGATGTAGCCCAGGAGGGGTGAACTACTTCAACAAAAATTTGTGTATTGAGATTTGCTATTTGTTCTTGCTATACTTTTATATTCTTCTATTAAACCATTTAAATTCATGCTTTTAAGTTCATGAAAATCATTAAATTTCATCAAGTTAGATGAATTGAAAATCACATGCTCATGGATAAACTCTTTATGGATGAGCAAAGCAAAGCAAAGAAAATTTTATATCTGGAAATGATACTAGAAAAACATTAACTAGCAATTAATTTTAGATCAAGGTGGTATCAGAGCACAAGGTTTCTTGCTTGATTTGCTTAAAGGGTTTAATAGTTGAAATTGTTGTTATGATTACAAGGTTGAAGTTGTAGAGAGGAGAAGGGAAGCTACTGATAGCGAGTCTTGAGATTAGGAGAAGAACGAAGAAGGTTGAGAAATCATCATCCTCACCTAAAGGACAACTCAAGGCAGCACCTAAATCACCTCAATTTCCATCTCCATCAGTTGATATAGAAGAGGCACATATTGCACAAGAGGCTGAAGTGATTGAAGAGGTACAATCAGTACAAATTTTTGAGCCTGAATCCATAGCCATTATGTCTAGAGAAAGAGAGCTTAGAGGTCCCTCTTCAGAAGTGAAAGAATTCAAGACATATTTCTCTACTTTGACTGAGATGGTTAAAGTCCTCTATGAAGAGAGGAACACTAGAATGGTTGGAGAGAGTTCTAAACCTCCATATGGAGAAGGAAGCTCAGAGTCAAAAAAGGATGAAAATAAGGTTTCCAAAGGGAATGGTGGAAAGCCACCTCCATCTCCACCATTGATCCAAATGGAAAATGGCATTAACCCATGGTACTCATCCACCCATATTATTCATCAACCCATGGAATTTACCCATGGTATTGTAAATGGCATCCGCCCATGGTATTGTAAAATCCACCCATGGTATTCATTCACCCATGGAATTGACCCGTGGTATTGTAACTGAAAAATACTATAAGTAACAAGTCACATTTTGTAAAAGGACAGATTGTCTGCCACAATGTAGCCTTTACAGTTTAGAGGCATGTAGCCGCCACATCTCTTCTTAGAGATAAGCTACCATCGCCCTAGTTGGTTTTATTTCCATTACTATTTTAAATAAAAGTTTCTTTGTGATTTTGTTTATTGGGCATTCTCCTCTCTTTTTTTCTTTTGGTATTTCAATTTTTTTTAGATCTTACGGTCTTTTCCCCAAGATCCATTTCAATCTTTCAGATCTTGGGGGCCTCCCCTTAAGATCTGGATCAGTGGTATCAGAGCAAGTTATGATTCCATGGAAATGAGGGTTTAATGCATATTTCAGTTTCAAATTTTGCAGCAATATTCAACAAACTTCAGGCATGTGCTACATCCTCCATAGAGCATTTTCTTGGGTCAAGCAGGAACAAATTTTCTTTTCTCAATTTTTTGTAGGAAATTTCTTTTTTGGGTGGCGAATTTTCAGATCAGATCTGAAACAGTTGGTACAAAATTTACAAAAATGAATACTAGATCTGGATTCCTCTCGAAAAATCACCCAATTTCAAAAACAAAATGGGTCAAATTAGTGTCCGGATGTGGGAGATATCGCTGATTTAAAATCAGCTATTTTATCAAAAATTTTGTGACGGCAGAACTGTTGCAGCACAAATTTGAGATCTCAGAGTGCCCAGATAAGGATTTCCATCACATGGGAAGATGCAAAATGGTCCTTCTGCTTCTAAAAACAGGTTATAATAAATATTCTGAGTTATATTGGCCGAGTTATGTCCATTTTAATTCTGGAGCAGCATTCGGAGTGGGTTTCCATTGGAGACGTGCCCTCCCACTCCACTTTAGTAGGCACCTGCTTCACATTCATCAATTTCAACATAACAACATTTGGCTTGGGTTATTTGGAGACGTGCCCTCCCACCCCAGGCTATGTAGGCACCTGCTACTTCATCAACAACCAACATCATGGTTATCGGTCAACCGCATAAAATCCTTGTCATCGAAGTCCATTTGCTAGGCCGCACACTGTCAGAATCATAGTTGGTCACAAGCATTACATGGTATTTCTATCCTCGGATCTTAGTTTATCAGGTTTTTGGGTTAACCACATAAAACCCTTATCTTCAGTGGCTCTTCATATTCAACAAAGGCTTTGCAGGAGGGAACTTTACGCAATGGTGACCATTGCTTCTTAAGGAGGGAGGAATGATCCGAATGGAAAATGGCATTAACCCATGGTACTCATCCACCCATATTATTCATCAACTCATGGAATTTACCCATGGTATCGTAAATGGCATCTGCCTATGGTATTGTAAAATCCATCCATGGTATTCATTCACCCATGGAATTGACCCGTGGTATTGTAACTGAAAAATACTATAAGTAACAAGTCACATTTTGTAAAAGGACAGATTGTCTGCCACAATGTAGCCTTTACAGTTCAGAGGCATGTAGCCGCCACATCTCTTCTCGGAGATAAGCTACCATCGCCCTAGCTGGTTTTATTTCTTAGTAATAAGTTTTTTTGTGGTTTTGTTTATTGGGCATTCTCCTCTCTTTTTTTCGTTTGGTATTTCAATTTTGTTTTTAGATCTTGCGGTCTTTTCCCTAAGATCCATTTCAATCTTTTAGATCTTGGGGGCCTCCACTCAAGATCTAGATCAACCATCCTCATTATCTTCCTCATCATCTTCACCATCTCACACAAGATCATCTTCCACTACCACCACTGCCCTTACTCATTCCAAAACCCCAAAAGGAAAAACCCCATTATTGAAATTAGACATAAAATTCGAACTTGCCATGTACATTGGAGAAGTGAATGCAGAAAAGTTGGACAATTGGATTCGACAGTTGGAGGTATATTACAGAATTCAAAAACTTCAAGAAGACAACATAAAGATCCAGTTGGATTCACTGAGGCTAGAAGGAGCTACACTAGTTTGGTGGGAAGCAAAGACTCAAGAGGAAATATGAATCCATGGTAAGATATCCATCACTTGGGTTGAATTTGTTTTTGCAATTAAAAGACAATTTTATCCTTTAACCTATATGAAAAAAGAAATCATGAGTTGGCAAAACTTTAGGCAACTAAAAGACCAAACTGTCCAATATTACATGTAGGAGTTTAGGAAGAGGGTTGTATTGTTGGGAGTAAACTTGAATTCACAAGACACACTCTTGAAATATATTGGAGGGTTACATTCCTATTTACAACATAGTATCCTTATGTTTAACCCAAGCAACTTAGATGAAGTATGTGTGCAAGCCACACATCTTGAGGCAAAGGAAAAACAAAACATAGAGGAGAAAGGTGAAAGTGAGGGTAAGGGAAAAGAGAAGGGAAGAAAATGGAAGGGAAAGAAGAATGCAAGTATCAAAAAAGAGAAGGAAAAACTCACATGCAAAAACTATTCAAATATTGACCATGATGAAGACCACTATTGGCAACTTCATCCAAAATTAAAGCTAGATAGATTGAAAGCCAAAGAGAAGGGAAAAACTGTTGCTATAGTTGAAAAGGATTTAGGGTCATATTCAAGAGATGAGACAAAAATTACAGCTATGGGTTTGAAAGGTCAACATGTTGAAAGTACTAGTTCCTCAAATAGTCACAGCAAACACTCCAAATGAAGACAAAAGGGAAGAGTTGTTCACTCTCAGAGCAATCTCAAATCATACCAAGATTGATGCACTCTTTGATAGTGGATCACAAGAAAACATGATTTTAGAAGACTTAGTTAAAGAGCTTAAACTTGAAACCATACCACATCATCAACGATACCATTTGGGTTGGATAGTTAAGGATGCCAATTTACAGGTTTCAAGGAAATGCATTTTTAGATTTGTGATTACTGCAAACTTTGTTGATGAAGTTGAATTAGACATGGTTCCACTCGAAATTTCTAGAATTATCTTGGGAAGTCCATAATTGTATGACAAGAAAGCAATGTTTCATCACTATGAGCACAAATATCATTTGCTTAAAGATGGGGTGAAGTATATTGTGAGAGCTCATCGCAAGAAACTGAACATTTCTTTAGTTGATGTGGGGCAAATGAAGAGGCCAGTGAATGCAAGTCAGAACTTGAGATTATTGATAATCAAACAAAGAGATGTTTTGAATCATACTTTTCATAAAGATGCTTATATTTGTAATGAATTGTTTCAGAATGATAACAGGTTGCCTTTGAAAAAAGGTGAAAAACATTTGCAGCAACCAACATTGGTGTTGAGCGGTGTTGAAAACAAGGTGTCGATGCAAGAAGTTGCAAAGGTCAAAGAGAAGAGGAAAAAGTAGCTTGGAAAATAAGGCATGGGTTTCAAAAATGTTCATTGCTAGTTTCCAAAAGGTACATTACAATGGCGAAGAAACTTGGGCAAGAGTCGACTCAAGCACAAGGCAAAAGCAGCTAAAAATGCCATAGAGACAAGTGCAAGGTGAGAAAGATTCCAAGTTTCCTTTGATTGTTGACCAAGGTAGGAACAAGATGTGTTTTGCAAAATTATATTGTTGTTCTGCAAATTCAGATATATTGTAGCATGATGGTGTCAAAAACAACAATAGATGGTCATTGAAATCAAGGAAATTTTTGAATTTTTATGAAAAGCTCCAAATGATGAAATTAGGAAAATTATAATGGATAAAGACTAGAAGGATGAGGGAACAGTCCCATCATCAACATAATCAATGATCAAGAGAGCTTTTAGGGTCCAAAATGCTTCTAGTGGGGAGGAATCATCATAGATCAGTATTTTAGCTAAAACAATTCAAGTGCTCAGAATTGCTTCGGACCCGAATGACTGAATAGAGTTTGTCACCAGGATTCCAACACCATGAATGGTTTAAAAAACTGACATCGTATGCAAAAGTTAGAGCTTCTGAAAGTTTGGTAAAAAAAGGTCAGAGTCAAAGTTTGACTAGGGTTGACCAATCAACATGCAGATAATATTCACCAGTTTCAACCAGTGACACTGTGACAAGTGTCATCTTCAGATTCACCAGATGGTTTGTGAAGAGGTGATTTTTCCAATAACTTCGAAGGAATGAATAATTGTGGAATTTGATTTCTTTTATGTAATTAAATATTATATATATATATATATATATATTAATTCTTATGTTATATAATATAATGTAGGTTATAATCTCATATAGAAATTATCTGCATATGAACTCTAAAACACAGAAAATAAATAATGCGAGAGCATAACACATAAAACACATATACACAGAGATTTTCCCCTGGATCCCAAAACCAGGACTACCAGCTTTATTTTTCATTATGTTCCTTTCAATGTTACAATACATATTTATACATGTCGAAGCATCCAATACCATGGACTGAAAACCATCGCTTTCGAAACCATGGACCAAAAACCATCACGTCCAAAACCATGTGTGAAAATCATGCACAAAACCATAGGTAGGGCTGCCCAACCTAATATAGGGTCCAATTTTTTTTTCCTGGGGCGCTGCCTCAGACCCCGTAGAGGTGGGCTACCCGCCCCCCTCAAACCCCTCCAACAAGGGGGAGGTTACCGCCCCCCCATTGTGCAATCGACACAGCAAAGGGGCCCCCCATTTAACCCCCCGATTCACTACGTGGGCTAGTCGTGGAAAGAATAACACAACCCAACCTTCTCCCACTTGTTGTTTTCTTTCCACAAGGGGCTACAAGAGAGCTTAGTCATTTATCTAGCCCTGCAACACCCATTGTTTCTCCACACCAAGAGAACTTCTCAGAGCTCATAGTTTTTGTCAATGCATCTGAAGTATTCTTCAAAGTGTCCACCTTTACCAGCAATAGCTTTTTGTCTTCTATCATATCCCTCAAAAATTGATACTGAACATCAATGTGCTTTGTCTTTGAATGGTAAGTAGGGTTCATTGCCAAGAAAATTGCACTTTGTTTATCATAGTCTATCCTTATAGCTCCCTGTACTAACCCCATACTTGAACACAATCTCTACAACCAAACTACTTCCTTGCTTGCATGAATGGCTGTCATGTATTCTGCCTCTGTAGTTGATAGTGCCACTACAGATTGTTTCTTACTCATCCAACTAAATACATCACCAAATAGGTTAAACACATACCCACTTGTAGATCTTCTTTGATCTAGATCTCCAACCCAGTCTGCATCAACAAAGCCATGGATATCCAAAACTCTGTCCAATCCTAGTCTTCCTTGGTAGCACAAACCATAATCACTAGTGCCACGCAAATACCTGAAAACCCGCTTCACTATTGTCCAATGCTCCTTCCTTGGTTTTGACATAAACCTGCTCAATACTCCCACTGCATGTGCAATGTCTGGTCTAGTACATACCATGGCATACATCAAGCTACCGATTGCACTTGCATATGGAACACGAGACATATCCTCTTCCTCTTCTTGTGTCTTGGGACAGTGTTCAGCAGATAACTTTACACCTATAGGAATAGGAACCTTCACCAGTTTACTATCCTGCATATTAAACCTCTACAATATTATCTCGAAATACTTGCTTTGGTTTAACCAGAGATTCCTCTTTGCCCGATCTCTTTTAATTTCCATGCCCAAAATATAGTTTGTAGCACCACTATCTTTCATGTCGAATTTGGACAATTGGGTCTTCAAATCCTGGATAATTTCTTTGTCATTTCCAACCAGCAACATATCATCCACATATAAGACCAGATAAATAACACGGTCACCAATTAATTTAAAACACATACAGTGATCTACTTTGCTTCTAGTGAAGCCAAGTCCCTGTATAAATGTATCAAATTTCTGATTCCACATCCTTGGTGATTGTTTTAACCCATATAAAGACTTCTTTAACCTGCATACCAGTTCTTTCTTACCCTTCACCGCAAAGCCTTCAGGTGCTTCATGTAGATTTCCTCTTCCAAATCCCCATGAAAAAATGTTGTCTTCACATCCATCTATTCTACCTCAAAATAAAAAGCAACAACAATAGATAAAAGTAATCTACTAAAAGTTACCTTGGCAACAGGAGAAAAAATATCACCAAAATCAATTCCCAACACCTAGGAATAACCTTTTGCTACCAATCGAGCTTTGTATTTCTCCACCTTTCCTTCAGCATTTGTCGTCTTCTTAAACACCCATTTGCTGCCAATGGGTTTCCTTCCAACTGACAACTCCACTAGATCCCAAACCTCATTTTTGTGCAAAGATGCCGTTTCATCAACCATGGCCTCTTTCCAGAGTTTTCCATCCTCTGAATCTACTGATTCCTTCACAGTTATGGAATCATCATCAGTAATAGATAAAGAAAAATTTGAATAGAAACCAGATGGACTATACCTTTCTGGCTTCCTTGTTTCTCGAATTGATCTTCTCACACCTGGAGTTTGTGGTTCTTCATCTTCTGATTCCTTCTTTATTGTAGGGTTTGATTCTTCCTCCTTAAGCTCAAACTCTATCTTCTTAGGTTCCTTTGGTTGGACTTCATGTTTAATAACATCTTTTACCTCTCTAAACACCACATCTTGGCTGTACACGACCTTCCTTGTTACTGGGTTCCAAAGCTTATAACCCTTTAAATTGTCCTTATACCGAAAAAATATGCACTTTTCAGATTTACTATCCAACTTGGTTCGTTTCTCCTTTGGAACATGTACATATGCATCACATTTAGATACCCTCAGATGTGAAAGAGAGGGTTTCTTACCAATCCATACCTCTTGTAGAGTCTTATCCTCCAATGCTGATGAAGGTGATTTGTTAACCAGGTAGCATGCTGTCTCCACCGCCTCTACCTAGAATTCTAGTCCTAACCAGACACCACTGAGCATGCTTCTTGCCCTTTCCATCAATGTCTTGTTCATTCTTTCTGCAACTCCATTTTGCCGAGGTGTATATGGAGTAGTCTTTTGCCATGCTATACCACACTTCTTATGCAATTCTTAAAATTCCTTACTGCAAAACTCTCCACCGTTATCTATCCTCAGGACCTTTATCTTGTTCTCTGTCTAGTTTTCCACCAGAGCCTTAAATTCTTTAAACATGTCAAAGACTTTAGATTTCTTCTTAAGGAAATATATCCATGTATTCCTTGAGAAGTCATCTATAAATGATACATAGTACATAGACTTACCTAGTGATGGAACCTTCACAGGTCCAAACACATCATTGTGCACAAGTTCTAATATCTGTTTTGCCCTCTTACCATGAGAGGGGGAAACTCACCCAATTTTGCTTCCCATATACAAAATTTTCACAGAAATCAAAATCTAGAGAGCTATTGCTCATACCTTCTACCATACCTTTACAATGAAGTATTCAAAAGCCCTTCTCTCCAATATGTCCAAGCCTTTGATGCCACAACATTGTCTTCTCTCTAGATACCACTAGATTTTCTGCTCCCCGCATCAATACTAGTGCTTCCTGAACCATCTTGCAGGTATCCTTCTCAAACACTGTTTTTACACCTGCATCATCCAGCTTGCTTATAGAAATCAGATTTCTGGCCAATGCAGGAATATGTAGAACACCCGAAAGTGTTCTAACCCTTCCACCTTGCAACTTCAGCTTTACTTTTTCGTGACCAATGATTCTAGCCTTCTTATCATCCCCTAAGAAGACATCACCACCATCGTATTTCTCATACTCGCAGAACCACTCTGTATGGGGAGTGTAGTGAAAGGATGCGCCTGAGTCAATCAACCATGCCTCATGATCTACATGTGTAATTGAAGAAGCCAAGTACACATCCCCACCTTCATCTAAGGTGGTTTTCACCTTTATACAAGGAGCAACCTTAGATCCCTTTCCTTTATCAAGAGCTTTATATTTACAGTCCCTTTTTTAGTGCCCTTCCTTTCCGCATTTCTAGCACAACACCTTTATAGTGTAGGAATGTACAGGGTAAGTTCCTCAGACAGAACACCAAAAGGACACCGCTCACAACCAGATCACAGATCAATACACCAATATTTTTGATGTGGTTAAAACCCTCAAAGAGGGAAACAGTCCACGACCTGAGCCAACGCGACCACTTTAGGCAATTTATTAATAAAAGAATGAAAATTTACATAAGCTTCTCTCATAGATGGATTACCCTAACAATGACCCTCCATGTGCTTTAAATAGAAATCATGGACCAATCAGGTGTCAAGCCACGGATCAAGTGTCGGTAATACCGAGGAGAGAATGAATCGTCGGATCACTACATATCGTGACCGTCGGATTGTAAGTTACAAAATGTACATAGTAAAGAAACACACTTTACCTAACCCTATACTAGACCAAGTTGT
>Ga0068628_1000869_pt1 | contig 11753 bp, 8 predicted proteins | sample InSIn2gowninarea_FD_77431 | JGI IMG/M metagenome (GOLD analysis project Ga0068628, IMG submission 77431) | Clean room microbial communities from NASA Spacecraft Assembly Facility at Jet Propulsion Laboratory, Pasadena, California, USA -... ... | reverse complement strand
CGTTGATGATATGTTGCTCACCTATGATGAGAAAATGTATTTACTATTGCTATGATGTTTTTGCATTATAACAATGTATAATGTTGTTGCTTCTATGACATATTGCTATGTTTGAATCATTTGTTGAAATGTATGATTTGGGTACAGTTGTTTCTGGAAGGTGAGATTATGACCCATTTGACCTTGAACAAACTGTCCTTAAAAGGGTTTGCTTTGAAAGGGTATACCTTGAAGAAATTGAGTTTGAAAAGGTGTCGCTTAAAAAAAATGACTCTGAGGTGCTGATGGAATCATAGGAATGGATTGAACATGAGATGCCTGAGGTAAAGACTGAACAAGAGGTTGCATAGTAACCTGTGACGTAAGCAGTATAGTTATTTGCGATACTCCTGGTTGGCATTCTAGTTGAACTTCAACCTAGGTTCTAAAAAGACATTTCCATAGTAGACTTCCCTACAGTTTGATGAGTACTTTGGGTGAGCAACTAATGCAATTGTTGGGCAAGTGTCGATGAGGTAGTGTGAATGATTGGTTGAACTTGAGAAGACATACCTTCAAAAGGAATTTGATGCATAGCTTATTCAAGAGGTTTTCTAGGTTGATACAAAAGAACTTGAGAAGCAACAAGAATTGACTATCGATAAGGGTTCCAGATTGTATTCAATACATGGTAAGGAATTCCATAGGCGGATTGAGGCACAAGAGGCTAACAAAAACCGGTTTGAGGCATTTGAGCTTAGTTAAAGTAGTTTTCAGTGGGGGGTTGGCCCCCATATGTAGAGTAAGGTCCACCAAAAGGTTGTTCTCTAGGTGGAGGATACGATGGTTGCCCCCCAAGTGGATAATAACCATATGTTGGGTTAGCTTGTGGATTACCAACAATAATAGAAACCATATTAATGGCTTGTTCAGATTCCAAACCTTCATTAGTAGGGTTAATTACACCAGTTGACATGTTTGAAGGTGGGTTCAAGGAAGAAGCTCTGAAATAAGCTCATGCGAGAGAGTGATATATAGGTCGTAAAAGACCACCATACGATGTGGACTCCAGAGAAGTGGAATACATGGATGTATCTGGCACAACACCTCTAGGAATCATTGTGGACCAGTCAAAACCAGGTACAGTAGGATAAAGAGTCATGTAACACGGAATCCCTTGCTCGAAAAAGTTTAAGGGTGTAAAATACCAAGGGTCAATGTGAAGAGATCAAAACAAAAGTTTTGAGATATCTGTAGGCTCACTGGTAGAAACTAGAGGTTCTTCCTCCTAGTTTGAAACAAGTTATTTGATGATAATAAGTTTCAATACTGTCAATAATGATAAGTTTCACACGTGGTGAAAGTGGAGAATATGGAATATCTGTTGTAGCAGGTGTATGAATTTCAGGATCATAAATATCAGACTCGAGTTCGTCAATATCTGGTTCAGAAATGAGATTTCTATTAGAAGATTCAGCAGTATCTGATTTAATTTGAACAATTTCAGCCATTTGTAAATAAGTTGTTGCTAAGTGTGATGTTAAATTCTCATTTTGATCAAATTCAATGTTTGTTACTTCAATGCCTAAAATACTAGATTTGATAGGTTGATTAACTTCAGTTCCTCTTACATCAAAATCTATAATAGTGGAAGTTACAGTTTCTGTTGGATTTAAAGTTTTTGATGATTTAGATTTTCCTACTTTAATGTTTTCTAACTGACTCGGTGTATACTCAAAGGGATCCCCAAGTATCCTATGTGATTTTCTTGGTAGTTCTGCCACAACGAAAAATCTTTACATTATTAATCACCGAATATATAAATTACACCTAAAGTCTCTAAAAAGTAAAAAAACAACACAGAAAGTAACACGCGCTAAAAATCTAGGAGTTGAAACCACACAAACTTACTCTTCATAGAAATCAATATATATTAGTTGGCGATGAAATCCAACATCGAAGAGATCAAGGTGAAAAGTTTTATAGAAAATGGATATTTGTAAAAGTTACCCTAACAATCTACCTAATGAAATTGTCTGGTGTAAGTAACTCTGTTATAAAACATCCCAAGCAAAGATTACCATTCAAAGAGTCCAAGTGATTCTAGCCAACATCTGTTACAGGTACAACAGGACCTTCCCTTTGCCATCACCTTATGTAGAACCCTAGGATTATAGTCACTATGTTGACCAAATACAACAATTTTACATGAGGGGACAGTTGTGGATCAGATGTACACACAAGGACAGAGTAACAAGCTCAATCCCCTTGAAGGCTCCTCCACATGATCAATTGGAGGTTTACTTTCAAGTGACCCAAAGTACCTTTTGACATCATTGTAAAATGTGTAAATCACTATATCTAAGCCAATGAATTGGGTTGAATCACTTCACCATAGTCGACACAACATCGTGCTTAACTCAATATAAGAAGAGCTTCACAGAACAAAACATAAATACTTGGATTTTCTCTCTCTAACTCAAGATTATATTGTTTATTTGTAGATTTGGAAATTTCACTTCCTTCCCTATTCCAAAGCCCTGCACTTAAGCTAATGTAGGTGAAAAGAACCCTAAAAAATATAAAATTCTAAGTGAATTTAATCAGCATTGTATTATTAAGTTGTTCCTTTACTCAATGGTTAATGGAGGTGAAACTTATGATGTTTTGACAACTCAAAATCTCAATGCACTCTAAAATTCAAAAGTAACTTTCAATTTTCGGTGAAATTCTATTTAGAGAAAAGAAAGATGCTTCTTTGATTTTTGAGAAATAAACGCAACAAATCACAACTTTTGAATTTTTCCAAAACAACCAAGTTCACTATTTTGTAACGAAAAATGCATCCAACAAAATAATTTCTAGATTTCCCTAATTGTCAAAATAAACTAACAAAATCTTTTCTTCTAATCACTTCAAACTTTCAAGCACACAAAAATCAATCAAGAAGATGAAGAAAAGACATGTTCTCCTATGAATACTTTTGATTCGATGATAATAGCAATGAAATCATGAAAAATTTTCCAAGATGAAAGCAAGAATTTTTTTTTATCAAGCAAAAATAACTATGATTCTTTCACAGAAGCACAAGGTCTTTACAAACCCTAAATTGTATTTGAAAGTAATTTTGACTACAAATAAATAACTTTTAAAGCTTAACTAGTGTATTTTATAGAACAAAATAAGAATATCAATGACAAAAAGACATTCAAACTTGTTTCGATCAATCAACAAATAAACTAGTTAAAACCATAGAGTATTCTTCCAAGAAGACCTAATATTCAGAAAATCATCAACAAAGAAATCAAATGAGTTTAGAAAAGACAACGCATAGTCTAAACAAACAGAATGACACTTTTAGAAAGAGAAATTCAGGTCTAAGTTGAATCTATAATGAAATATTCAAAAAAGAATCAAGGACTGAGTGGGCTTCCAATAGGAAATAGTTTGCATGTGCTCAGTTTCTAAAGAGAAAAGGGCACATGTCTTCCCTCCTTGTACAAATAGAAACAACATAGGAAAGAAAAATTTAAAAAAAAAAAGAAAAAAAATCAACCAATCAGATCTAAAACGAAATTAATTTATGAAGACTCAGGGTTGGATAAATCATAAAAAATCAGAAAGCAAGTCTAAGGAAAAAGAAGAGAACACAAATGTTTCCTAGTATGGTCTCTAGTTTGTTACGGTGGACAATCCCTCTTGCGGACAAGAGAAATCTCACTAGATACTAAATGGAAACTAGAAACAATCATGACAAATGAATTGACTATTTTCCTATGTTGAATTTAATTGAATTACAAGTAGTATAACTAATAGATAGAACTCTTACCAGTTTCATGGAATGCCTGATGAAGATTCTTGATTCTGACTTGATGCATCCCTTTAATGCTTAGTAGAACCTACAAACATAAACCATAAAAAAGATCAAAATCACATGTTATATAGTAATTCAAACAACTTAGCCTAATGATCAAGGGAATTAGGGATTGAACTTGCCTTGATGAACATAATAACCAATTGCGAACTATCCATCATTCATAAAAGAGAAAAATCAATGGGATAAAGTGCTCATTTGTATTAATCAGAAGATAGGAGGAGCCTTACAACCTTTTCCTTGATGTTGTGAAGTTCCTCCCAAATGCCTTCAATCTTCTCCTTAGATAACAAGCTCTCTAATCTCAAACTAGCAACATAAATTTGTATTTTTTGAATTCTGGTCTCTTTCAATCCTCAACCCTCTAGTCCTTTTACAAATCAAAGAGGAAGGAGTTTTAGATCCCTAAGAAAAGGATGGACTTCCTTTAATGAAGGATTAAGTTACCATGAGAAAAGTGATGGAGATGCATCTTATGAGGGTTATAGTTTGAATAATCATCACCTTGAAGCTTTGAGTTGGGAAATATTTGACCAACTAGGTTTCTAAAATGTACTTTTTATTTTTACTTTCTAGAATTCACTTGCGCCGGTTTACAGTTACAGATAGATCATAGTTGTGCACTGTTCTAAAATTTAATTACAATTCATGCACAAGAAACACTAGAGAAATCGATGCAGATGGAACTTAACAAGGTGTGAGAGCTATTTGACACTATTTTCTCATGGACTTTAACATATTTTGAGTTCTTGGACTTCTAAGGGAGATAGTTTCAACATGTTCACAGATGGTAATAATATCCATAAACAGATCAAGTGTCATGGAAAAAAATTGATGTGTAACAATAATGAACAATGAAAATGCTCCATATGACATGAAAAATAAAATGCAATACATGGCAAGTGGATCAAAACATATTGCTTCCATGAGCAATGATATAATCTATCAATGTGTAATAGGTACAAGAGAGCCACTACCCAAAGCATATGCTAATGCATGGCCATTCAACATCTTGGTCATCATCATCCCATGAACAATGCCATGGGATGATGATGAAATCATGTGATCAACTCGATAATTACTCAAAACTACCGAGTTCACAACTTTGTTCATATGCTAGATTAGATCTACTTTCAACTTACTGACTCAATCAACCAATAACGCCACTAGCCTTTTTGATATTTTTAACTCTAATCAACTTATGGATGTCCCACTAATGTTTCTGACCAGATGCCAAAACGTTGTGAACGAAGAAGTCGCCATAAACCAAAAGTTAGCTCAACAATGCAAGGAATGCAAAGCAATTTTAGTGAAAACACCCTAGTCACTCCCTTAGCACTATCCTACAAGAAATTAGAGCTATAATAGCTCCCTTGGGCCTGCCTCCATGTGACCTATGCTCTTGAACTTCTCCTTAGACTCACCAATCATGCATCTATATCTCAGGCTCAGTGAAATCATCCATCCTTAAGTCCAAAACCTCCTCTATCACCTATTGGACTATCATCTTCAACTTGGTAACAATCCTCCAAGCATCCCCAACATGTATACAACTAATGAAATAGGCCAAGAAAATTTATGTGGCATGCTAGATCTATTATGCCAACTTTAGCACTAAGACCACCACCTCCAACTCCTCAAGAAACAACCTCAACATCTCTGACATGTGCAACAACACCTCATCACCTGTGGCTAAAACCTCATCACCTACAATATCAACATCATTTCAAACTAATTGGCTCCAACACTAGTGGAAGAACCTCGAATACAAGCAACCAAAACACAATACATGAAGTAGCAATCCAATGTCTCCAAGACATGTATATATATATATATATAGCACCAAGAGCAACTCTCAAGCCTCCTTCAGCAACAACATCTCCAACCATCACAACATGACTGGAATCCATCATCTCCAACCAACTCAACATGACTAGAATCCATCTCCTTAGTAGCAACAACATCATCTCAACTAGGTATAGTCATAGGTATGTTGACATCAATTCCAAATAACATTACCATCAACCAATCATTCATCACCAAGTCCACATCACTCATAAACATGACAAGCATCACATCCAATCATGTTGACATCAATGCCAACACTACAAGGCCAAAAAACTCTCCCTTTGGCATTGATTTCAACCTACATCCAACAAGTGAGGCTAACTCAACAATCCAAAATATTGCCCCCTTTGACATAAATGGCAAAGGGCCATATCAACACTAAAGAAAAATTCTAATAATGTCATATGTGTGCAGGTCCCCCTATCATGCACAACACCATGTTGATGTAACGTATAATGTATTTCCTAGAAGATAAACATGAAAACAAGGAAACAGGTTTCCAAACCCCTAGCCAATGCAATGCCATCACTAAAGAGACTGAAAAATTCCCCCCTTAGGCATGTAATGGAGCTATAATCAACACTTTTCCTATTGAAACAAAACAACTGTGAGCTGCAGTAAGCCTTCTTGCCAAGTGCAAGAGACTACTCCTCATGGAACATGACTCTAAGTGACTTTGGACATGATATACAATACATTGCAACATACGCTTCATGCAAAAAATACATTGTTGTGACATATACACATGACTGACATATGAATCATCTAAACCTATCACCAACCATGACTATATGGACCCAAGTTTACATCAGACACCTAATATCTTGGGCTACATAAAGGATATACAAGATGAAACATGACATGGACTACCATTGACCCATACATAGATAATGTAAATACATGATAAACACCAAGGGTCTTTCCATGAGCAATGTGCCCAAAAGATGAAACAATGATAGTACTCAAATGTTTCATATGCACACAATGTTTCTCTCATCAATAAATTCCCAAACAAAGAAATATCATGATTACATGGAAATAATGAGCCATAAATATGCCTCATATGGAAGCAACAGGAAAATGCAATACATGGCAAGTGGATCAAAATTTATGGCCGTCATGAGAAATGATATAATCTATCAATGTGTAGCAGCTACAAGAGAGGCACTATCCAAACCATATGCTAGTGAGTGGCCACTCAACAGCGTGGCCATCATCTTCTCAACAATGAATATCCTGCAATAAGATCATGAAGAACACTAGAAACTTATTCCATGGTCCACAAATGCATCAAACATAGCAATATGTCATAGAAGCAACAACATTATACATTGTTATAATGCAAAAACATCATAGCAATAGTAAATACATTTTCTCATCATAGGTGAGCAACATATCATCAACGAGGCATAAGCAATAGATCAGTTACAAACAAAACATGTATACTCCATGTATGAGTAACAAAATATAAATCATAATGAATACACAATATCTCATCCATCAACATGTATCAAACTATCACGAGAAACAAATATCATCTTCCTTTCCCATATTTCATTCATCTAACAATACATAAGAAACAATATGATTTTTCCATTTATGAGCAACAATATAACTCATCATCTCTCAGCCATGTAAATGCATAGTAGAAGAAGCAACATATTCTCTTCATGTAGCTACAACACATGAATCATCCATCTAACACATATGAGCAGCTTGCATGGTTCATCTAGAAATGAAAACATAAGGAATAATATGCATAATCTATATGTACTTTCTCCAACACAACATCAATTGCCCATGGCAGCAACAAGTATAATGAAGCATGTCTATGATCTAGCAATGAAGATATTACTAACAAGGTAAATTTTCCATGGAGCCATACTATCTCATCTAACATGCAATGTGTGGCAGCAACAACAAAAATCTACCTGAAACACAATGCCAACACATTCCAAAACAATTTGGAAGCACAAATGCTCCCCTTCAAAGTGTGATCCCTCATCACACCTAGAAAATGCACATAAGAATAAATCTATGGTTTCCATATCAACAAAAAAAAAAAAATCATAAAGACTTCAACATGTAGACTAGAACAAAATAGATCAAAAATAGAAATGCATTCCACAGCCTCAAGAAATTTAAAAGAGGCATATCCTTAACCGGTTGTGCTAGTGGGACCTGACAAAAATCACAACCTATCTATTTAACTCTAAACATAATTATAAATGCAGTTGAATTCTAAACTTATTTCTATATTAATTTTTATTTTTTTTTGTTAATTGAATCCAAAGGATATGAAATTTGAACAAGATTGATTTACATAATAGTTCATAACATAGCAATTTCCAATTGAGTTACCCTTATAGGCAAAATAAAAACTTCTATTTAAAAAAATGATAATAATTTTAAAAAAATTATAACAATTCAAAATAAAAATTATTAATGTATGTTTAGTTTTTTAGATATACAAGTGGAATTAACATTATGTATTTTTCTTTTTTTTATTTATCAAGAAAATCAATAATTCAATTGCTACCTCTCCGATCATGGCTCATACTCAATGGACATATGGTTGATGATTATAACTACCACTATAATCTCATATATACTTGAGTGACACACTAGGGATTACCGTAGCTACCATTATAACATCCTAGTATATCCACTTGGTTCCACACATGAAACACCAACTAGTTAAAATTTAAACATCTCAGCAAAAGCCTTAACAATGCATGCTATAAAAAATTAATTTACACCTTTGAAATAATATTATATCTATTTTACATAAAATTAACATTTTATATTCAATTAAATTTGATATACACTTATATGACATAAAAAATATTTAGTTATATTTATATTATATCAAATAATATTAAAAATTGTTGAAAATATATTTAAGATTTAAAATCAACTAAATTATTGAGAAAAAATTCTATATAATTGAAAATATAGTAAGTGATATCTCTTTTTTCAACTAATTTATCTAAACTTAAATCTAATATAAAATACATCACAACTATTCCTAATCTCAAAAGTTAATACAAAAATAATCAACATTACTGTGATTAATGCTACTCATGGCTAGGAAAAAAATTAACATTCAAATGCATCATGTAATAATATAAAAGTAAATCATCATTATCTTTAGTAATATTGCTAACAAGTAGAAAAATGCCACATATTATAAAATCATCATCATATATATATATATATTTATAGTCAAAAACTTTAATTTTAACAATAGTTAATTACAAATATTGACACCCCATATTGTTCTACAACTTAAAAAATATTCTACAACTTAAAAAATATAGTTTGATATATCTATATCATCTATATTTACATCATTGGCTTTTGAGACATTCCATAATTGCTATTCTCAAAATAACCTTAACCTTGAGAACTATTTGCCTCATCCTCTTCCTGGCCAGAAATTTGAGGCAGTCCATAAATGCTATTCTCAAAATAATCTTGAAAATGATTTGCCTAGTTCTCTTTTTGCCTAGAAATTTGAGACACTCCATGAATGTATTTGAGACACTCCATGAATGCTATTCTCATGAGAATGATTTGCCTAGTCCTTTTTCTGGCCAGAAATTTGAGACACTCCATAAATGCTATTCTCAAAATAATCTTGAGAATGATTTATCTCTTTCTGGCCAGAAATTTCAGGCACTCCATAAATGCTATTCTCTAAAAAAAAATGAGAATAATTTACCTCGTCCTCTTTGTCACCAGAAATTTGAGACACTCCATGAATGCTATTCTCATGAGAATAATTTACCTCATCCTCTTTCTGGCCAGAAATTTGAGACACTCCATAAATGTTTTTCTCAAAATAATCTTGAGAATGATTTGCCTGGTCCTTTTTCTTGCCTTCAATAAACTGTTTAAAAAAGAATTATTTATATTAGATTATGAAAGGAAAAAAATAAGAGCTATTTACCCAAAAAAAAAATATAAAAAAATTAAAAGAACTAGCCAAATTCACTTTCTTAGTTTCAATAACCTATTTGCATAAATTAACTCATATTAATAACAGGCAGGAAAAAAAAAAGCAACATTAATTATATGCACCATACTCATAAATATTTAAATTAAATAAAAACAAAACAATTTTTATTTTTTTTTAAATATACCAGTTTCTCGGTTTCATCTTTCAATATTAACATATAATCTCCAACCCCAAGCCCATGCGCTTTAACAAACTCAGCTGTCACGGGCATAAGAAAGAAAGGATCAGAGATGGAAACGAAATGATCAGAACCTCTAAGTAAAATGTCTATGTAGTATTGTATTTAAAATAGCTATGTAATGTTGTATTTAAATAATGTTACAACTTACATGTATTGTCCAATACGTACATTCTGCCCTTGTTATTGGCCCAAGTTCTGCAGTCATGATATTTTACATTTCACTTAAAATAACGCTAAAATCACATGATTTACAAATAAGTTGTGGAAAAATAAGATAAGTTGCTGAAAAGTAGCATATGAATGTCATACGTGTATCTTAAGCGCCACATTTGAGGCAACGTCATGTCCTCTACTTCCATTATAATACCGTGTCTAATATCATCCAGCGGGGGAAGATAAGCCTTTGCGGCTTTCTGAGCATCACAATAATATTAGTATATTCAAACCAATTTCTCAAATGGAGAGATAGATATATGCAGATTGAACTTATATGATACAGTGTAAAAAACGGAAGTGGTGCAGCAAGCTCTTCAGAATATTTTGAATATTTATTAGTTATCAGAAATGTGAAATGATGTTGGTTTTGTTAGGAATATCTAGAATTTCAAAAGCTATAATTTAAATAATAATAAAAAAATAAAATATTATTATATTTCAAAATTTGCTGATAGTCAAAATATTCTGATATTCAAAAAATTACAGAGAATCAAAATTCATTAAATATTCTAGGGTTAACATAAAAATACTCCCATATCTACCTATAATCCAAAATGTATATACACTTTGACATAAAGATGGGCAGTATAGTATAAAGAGGTGCGTACCTTGGGAAGCACCATTCTTCCTACGCTACCTACATCGCTGTAGTGAAGCTGCTTCCGTAATAGTATGTCAATATTCACCCTTGTACTGCGATTTTCTTTGGCAAATTGTACAGGTTGGCCTATAGTTGTGGTTGCTTCTGGCCTGGACATGATAGTCGATTTATCATAGATTTCCAGTGACTTGTTCAGTGGAAAAATTGCTTCTGGCCCGGACATACCAGTGAGTTGCTTAATCTTTTCATTACTTGGCAAAAGGGAAGAATTAGAATTACAATCCAACTGCATTGGGGATTGATGAGGATGAGTTCCATTTCCATCTCTTGACACAATAGGATGATGACCTCCATCTCCATTGCTAGCCGGCATCACAATCAAACCAGAGGCAATGGGCCACTTCGCGGCCGGTGCATCCTTAGGATGGAAAGAGGTTGGTAAAGAAGTGGTGCATTGGTTAGGAGGGAGAGAGGATGGTAAAGAAGTGGTGCATTGAAAAGACTGCATACCACTGAGTTGTTTAATATTTTCGTTACCCACCTGCAAAAAGGAAGAATTAGAAGAACACACTTGCATTGGGGATTGATGAGGATGAGTTCCATTTCCATGTCTTGACACAATAGGATGATGACCTCCACCTCCATTCCAATTCGAAGAAGAACCCACCTGCCTTTGGGATTGATGACTTCCATTCCAGGGCATAACAAGAGAAGAAGAAGAACCCACCTGCGTTTGGGATTGATGACCTCCATTCAAGGGCATAACAAAAGAAGAACCCACCTGCGTTTGGGATTGATGACCTCCATTCCAGGGCATAACAAAAGAAGAAGAAGAACCCACCTGCGTTTGGGATTGATGAACTCCATTCCAGGGCACAACAGAAGAAGAAGAAGAACCCACCTGCATTTGGGATTGATGATCCCCATTCCAGTGCATAACAAGAGAAGAAGAAGAAGAAGAACCCACCTGCGTTTGGGATTGATGACCTCCATTCCAGGGCATAACAGAAGCAGAAGAAGAACCCACCTGCGT
>Ga0068628_1000868_pt1 | contig 11762 bp, 8 predicted proteins | sample InSIn2gowninarea_FD_77431 | JGI IMG/M metagenome (GOLD analysis project Ga0068628, IMG submission 77431) | Clean room microbial communities from NASA Spacecraft Assembly Facility at Jet Propulsion Laboratory, Pasadena, California, USA -... ... | reverse complement strand
CCTTGACTCTCGTTATCATTATTGGTGAGTAGTCTCGCATTTGTTAACGGTATAAATCAATGACCGATAATCAAACGATTTCTCACATGGTTGACTTCAGATCATTTATTCCCATTGTGTAGAAATGTACCATGGTGGTCGGTGAAGACCTCAGGTTGCATCAACATTCTTTGGTTTATTTGTCAATTGCTCATGTTGCTGCTAGTTGACACCATTCCACCTTATATGTTACAGTCCTTCATAGCGACATCCTATATGCTGGCATCCGAGTTGTGATGTAGTATCATCTTATCCCATCATGTTCATTTGGTACTATTGGGATCAATTTTTGACATCAGTGATCATATTCATCTTTCAACTTCATTGAGCATCTTTTTATATCTGATATTCAGACATGTACTTGTTCGATCATGATCAGATGATCTGTTATGTACTTTTAGTTCCTTATACTTGTATACATAGTGGATTTGCTTGTACTTGATATGAAAACATGCTTTACTTTCTCTGAGCATGGGTATGCCCGCCTCATATAGTTGCTTCTTTCTGATCTGCTTTTGCTGGATTGGCAGGTTGAAATCTGGTGAAGTCCTTCTTAGTTTTTTGACAGGTTTCCTTTCCATATACTTAATACATTTCGGCCATCATGTTCCCTTTCTGACCTCATATATTAGGGAGCATTTGTTATAGCTCCAAATATCACCTTATGCATTTGTGATGCTTGGTTTATGGCCTAGAGCAACCACTCCTTCTAGACTTGGTCCAAATATTTTAAAAACAGTGTTTTACTCCACGTACGCGATTTTTCCCTGTATTAAACGTGTGTACACGCGGGTCAGTATATACCCAACCTGTGTACATGCCTTAAAACACTTAAAAAAAAATAATTTCCTTAGTTATGGGCGTAGATCACGGGTTTTACCTATTGATTACCTATTAATGCCCGTGGCCCAACTGTTTCCCAACTAAAAACTACTTTGGGAGAAGTATAAAAAGACTTCAATGGGAAGGCTTTAAGGAGGAGAGAAAATAGATAATTACTCTGCTAACCCCTGATCAAGTTTGAAGATCCCTGTGCTTCAAGCACTTCCCCAAGTTCAGGAAACCCTTGTTTCCTTGAGAGTTGATATCCTTTCACTTGTTGGAGATATCCTTGTATTGGTTATGGAAGGAGCCTTTTGAAGACAAGGACTGGACAGACCTGGAGGACAGTTCCTCTTGGAGTCGGAAGAGGAAGACTCAAGTGAACTCTTTCTATGTTTATTATAGTATCTGCAACAAAAAGAAACATTGTCTTATTCCTAATATCAACTTTGTTCATGCATCTGATGTTATTGTTATGGTTTATATATGAATGGCTATTTCAATGTATAACTAACCATCTATTTATATGTTATAAAGTTGATTTCATTATAATGCTTTATCTATATGTTGTTGTGCGCCTTTGAATTGGTTGTTTTGCAGGTTCAAAGATCATGAGGAGTTGCAGAGGGTTTGAACCCTAGCTGGAACTACCTGAATGAAGGACCCTCAAGTATGTACATCCTCACATAGTTTGCTCATTTAAGTATTTTTCCTGAGTTATATGCTTGTTTCTTGTTGTAGATTACTCCTACTCTACTAGGGTTCTGACCCAAAGACCTAGGGTACTTTATCCCTTAACAGCGACTTGGTATATAGTGAACCTGTGTATACCTTTTCGTATACACGACTTTGTATACAGTGAACCTACGTTTATACGTGGCTTGGTCAATGGTGAACTTGTGTATAACTTTATTTCTTCATTCCTGTTGTTTATCTGTTATACTATGATCTTTCATCTGAGAGAGTTGCCATCAAGGACAACACTTGTGTCATACCTGTATCATAATGCCAACACAAAGAGAGAGTGAATTAATATTTTTTGCTACAATGGAGAAGATGTGATATTTTATGGTGCAGAATTCTTTTCAATTTGATATTTTGTGTGGACATGTTTTTTCTGGGATTGAAAGAAGTGCTTCTTTGGAGGTTTTTGTATTTTTAATGTTTTATCATTGATATTTTTCATATTAAATGTATGAGGTAGGGTTTTTATATATGCCATGACTAAATTCTTAGTTTATGTTGAAATATTACTACATTATTGTGTGCAAAATTTTTCTCCTTAAGGCCTATAGGAAAACTCTTAATGTGCAATCCCTATATTTAATTTCTCCCCTCACAAGAAAAATAGTTAGGGTTTTAAAACTAGATTCCCTAGTCATCCCCCCTTACTTCATCAATGTATTTCCCGTGAAATTTAGCCCTAGAATACTCATTTAAACCATTGTAGGATAAGGCACTAATCCTTGGTGTGTTTATAATCCAAAATTTTTATTAAATTTCATCTTCTTTCTTCCATTCCTAGACATCTAGGGTTAGTTTCCAGGGTTTCTAGGGTAGATTTTTGCATAAAAGTGAATTTGTATTAGATGGTTGTGGCTTATAAATTAGGAATTGAACTATAAATAATATATAAAGGAAAAATCTAGCATATTGCATGGTTAATCTTCTATATTTATAGTTTATGTCATCCCTATTTATTGTTTAAGCATACTTAACAGCCATTAAAATAAATTAATTTCCCTAACCCTAGCCTCTATTGGCAAGCCTTTGTTCCCTCGTTGATTGAAAGGTATTTTTAGTGGCTACTATATGACATTATGCACCTTATTATTACATATCAATCAGATCCTAACTTATAAAATCCTTATCTTTGGTCTAGGGATAGAGTATTTGAATCTTGGAATAGAACATCTAAGCATCTATAGGCTTCGTCGGTACTTTATCTAAAATTATATACCTCTTATTCATTACCTTGATCCATAGCATTAGAATGCCCTTTAGGTGATCTAGGGAAGCCTCTTTTGTAGTCAAATACCACTAAAGAGTAGAATAAAGGTTGTTGAGGTGATAGTGGCAACCCTTTCTCTTGTTTCCATAAGGTCTAGCCCTACACAATATGGCTTTACACTAGGTCTGGTAAATTTTGTGGCAACATTTTTGGCATCATTTCCAGGGAAGAGTTGAGTCCACTTCCTCATGATCTGAAGTCAACCATGTGAGAAATCGTTTGATTATCGGTCATTGATTTATACCGTTAACAAATGCGAGACTACTCACCAATAATGATAACGAGAGTCAAGGTACCTAGTACAATCTAACAAGTGCAAATAGATGAGCTGAAGTTGAACACTTGTAAGAACCTATCAATCAGGAGACAATGATGGTTTCCCAATGTCGATAGCGAAGTATCTGCCACTGATGAATGCAAACCCCAAGGTACTGCCAAATGTACTCTAGATCTATGCCCTAGATCAATGAGTCGTAGTCGATAGGGAAAGATTCGCTAGAAGGAAGGCATTAAGGCATCCTTCATCAATCTAGCGTGAGTGTAACCCGTAGGCCAATAATGTGGATGGGATTAGATGAAAAAAATGTAGTTACCCGACCGGAGCATGTTTCCGGCGTACACAAGATGTAGCTAGCACACGATAGAAACCCTCTGAACCAACCAATAATGAAAGCTGACACAGAGCTGAGGAATCCACCAATAGGGTCAAATGGAAACCAAGGCACTGCACGAATCCCAATGTGTGATAATGAAAGCTGATGTCGAACACAAGGGAAACCACTCAGTCAAAGACCCATGATACTGATCGATGCTGAGCACAAGATGACCTATCAATAATGAAAATAGGGCCAGGGTGCGGCTTTAGGCCTGTCCTCAGAGCAAGATGTTGTTGTTGATAAGGACAAGACCCGCCAGCGAGAAGTCAATGGAGAACTTCTCAAACTGGCACGAGTAAAGGACCAATATAACTGATGTGATGATAGACAACACACTGACAACCAGGGATGGCTGATTGAAAAATAGGTCAAGAGACACCGCAGAGAGGTCGACTTAGGCTTACTTCCCTTAAACAAAAGCACGACTCAATGATGACCATGAGGCAGCGTATGATGACTCTGTATAAGTTTGTCATGCAGGAGGCACGAACGAACTCTCCATATGATTGGAAGAGATAACCAATCGGAGGAGAACTAACTCAATAACAAGGTTAAGGCGTACCTAAGTCAAACTAAATCCCGTTCAAATGGAGGAGATACTTTCTTTTGAGTGATTTGTTCAAGGGTGACACAACTAACTCTAGCTGTCAACAATAAATGGAAATGTTGTCCTGTTCCTACTCTTTTTGGAATATGTAATTTTTTTGTCTTTTTTTTTTTAAGATGGAAAAAGAATAAAAGAATGCTATAGTACAGTGGAAAGAACAAGTGTCAGTGAAATAGATGATCTAGTTCCTAGGATGGGAACATTCCTATGCTCAATGCAGGGAGGTGAAGCTGGTCAAGGACTCAAAGGGATGTTCCTTCCACGTGTCTGAATGTGTGTCAAGTTGTAGAAGCTAAGGGATTGCAAGTTTGATTTTTGTAGAAGACATGGTCAAAAAGTGGCTTAAACACGAGTCCAAGTGAAGCCGTCTCAAGGCAAAAAGGTGCAAATGGTCAAAATGCAATGCAGTAGTACAACTCAACACAAAGGAGCCTCTAGGGTATAAGGCCAGAACGAAGCGAAGAAGCAAAGAGGAATGAGTCTTCAACGCACAAGTCATGGCGGGACTAGAGAGGACTCCCAAGCCTACTCAATGAAGCAACATGGAAAACCAATGTCAGCGAGGTGCTAACTACGATGCCCATGAAAAGGATGGCTCTACCATCATGTCATGATTTAAAAAGTCGGTGAGTGAAGAGGGTTTACAAACCATAACACGATGGGATTGACCCTATGGCAAGTGTATCCACAAAAGGAGGCTAGTATGCAAAATGCAACAGAAAAATGGCTTCCCTAACCTATATGCCAGTGAGTAAACGATACCTGCCATGACATGTTAGCAGTCATGGAACCGACGTGAAGTCTCTGAAGAGGCATCCAAGAAGTCCTGAAAAGACAACCTATTCCCAACAATCCAAGATCACAAGTTAGAAGATTCATGAGACGAAAAAATCAAGTTTTGAAAAAATTTGACATGTTCAAAGCTTATAAAATGACTTTTTGACTCACCATTGTTACCATTTGTGTTGAGAATAAAAGCTGTGGAGAAAAAGAAGCAAACTTGCCCCTCAAAGAATTCGATCGTTCAAATTGGCTCAAAATCATCAGGTAACCCCCAAATCTAGCTTGCATCAATTTGTGATTGTTTTTAGAAATTTTAATTGAGCTTTTATCATTGGAAATTATGTTAAAAATTTCAAGGTGGCGTATACGCAGGTTGGTTATGAGAAACCTACGTATACGCAGGCCCTACAGGCAACTATGTATGAAATGGACCTGCATATATGCGGTTTGAAATTAAAGCATAAAAAACTAACGGTTAAACTTGATTTTCTTTCAGGATGACAATCACCTAGAGGGAAAGGGAGCATGCTACTATTGATGATGAGGTTATGAATGATCAACAAGCCTTAGATGCATTGAGGGGATGCGGTTTATTAAAAATTTTCAAAATGCCAAATATGAAGGAAAACACCTGCTTGCTTGAAATTTTAATCAACTATTGGAGTATCTAAGATGATGCATTCATGATTGATCAAATGCCTTTAATGATAGAGATATAAGATATTTACTTTATCATTGGTCTCTCCCGGAGAGTAGAAGTCGTACATTCGACAGGCCGGTCACGAGGTAGTCTTTCAGTGGAAGATTACATACACATATACTGTCCGGGGCATACGGAGAAGATTGGAAGCCAAATTCCAATCAAACATGTAGAGAGTTTGTCCTTGAGGATCATACTGTTCACCATAGATAGGATAAACGGATCGGCCTCATTGCACCAAGCATCACGACTATCCATGAGCTTGGCCGTAGATTGTCTCACTACTGTGTTTGATTGGTGTACACTTCTTCTGACCAATATGAAGAGTAAGTTATCCTCCATTCAGAAAGGAGATACCAAGAAATTCGGATATGGGACCATTTTGTGCTCCTTCCTCTTCAAGAAGGTTCTGGGGTTACGTCCTAGAGTATCAGTTCCTATCAATAGCCCCCGAGATCCTCGGATGGGTAGGTGGGTCGACCTGATGAAATGCCTTGGAGGCAGAGACATACCGATGACTGCTTTTGATGATGATTTATTCTCCTGGTGGGAGCAACAAATCATCACTATGGACGACTATCCCTATGTTGGCATGGATTTCAGGGGAGATTCGGATCTGGCGCTGCCACTAGATGCATCATGAGGAGAGATAGGTAACCATTTTTTAAAGTTTTATCATTTTTTTAATGATTTTTAAGTTTTTCAAATATGAAAATGAACTTAAAGATATTTTTGATGGGATTAAATGACTAATATAATGATCATGTTCCAGATGTGGGTCTGGTATGACTAGATGGATTTTCGTGGCACAAGCATTGTGGAATAGGTGCCGAAGATTCGGCTGCGGAGACTGAGAGAGTCTTATACGCAGCATAAGTGGTGCGGGCCGATATCGCTTACCACTTCCCGCTAACCCCGCCTGCTGATGTCACGACCACGTCACCCTTCCGTACCTTCCACTACGTGACAAGATGTCCCGTCATGCTGACATCATCTAAACAAAAAGTGCCAAAAGCCCCTGAAAGCCAAATTTTTGTTAAAAAACTCGGGAAAGTGTCATTTTCACCATTGTTACTTTAAAGTTGTTGTATGCAAATTACGTCCAATTGAATACGAAACACATCCAGTTTTCCACTCGGCCAGCAAATTCCAGTGTCTTGCTCCATGGTCTGCCATTTGACCTGCAAACACACAGCTTTCATCCGTAATCCAGGTATCCTTCAAGTTGCCACAGCAAACAAGATTTGCTACATCCTCTGCTGGAATTTCTCAGCAGCCTGCACAAACAACCAGTACAACAGTCACCAGGACGTCAAAGGGCAAGGAGATAGATACCTCAGAGCATCCAATAATGAAAAGCCAGCTAGCAACATCAAAGGAACAAAGTCAGGAGAAAGTGTCTCAAGACCAAGCTAAAACAGCTGAGATTCTTGCATTGCAAACCCGTCTAAATGAGGAAAGAGGTAAGAAAAGAGAGAGAGAAGAGGCCACACCCATCAGTGGACCTGCAGAACAACTGGGTGCCAAAAGGCAAAGACTAGATCCTCTATCTGAAGAGGAAATTGTTGAGGAAACCATTGATAGTTTAGGGGGTGAAGGGGCGGCCAGACAACAAACTTCTCCATTGATAGAGACATCAACTAGCTCACATAGACAGGAGCTAGAAAGGCAGCATAGTGTGGAAGTTTCATCCACTAGGCCACCAAGCAAACAAACCTCTAACATCAAAAGAAATTTTACAGAGATAAAGGCTAGAAATGATCCATTGAGGCTGCAGATTTATAATCAATACCTTAAAATGGCCCCCACAAACCAGCAGAGGTTGATGTCTGCCTATGACATCAAGGAAGGCAAAATGATCATGAGTTATTTCAAGCCTAAGGTGCAACAACCACAATCAACAGCTGACTACATTAGGACAAATATGGAGGTCCTATCCAAAGACATACATCCCATGGACCAGATCGAGTTGCATAAGAAAAATGGAGAGATGGTCTACTCCACACTAGCTGAAAAAGCAATGTTAACTCAAAAATTGCAAAATTCATTAAACAACACCTCTGCTCAACTGGATTTGGAGAAGGCTTCCTCCCTAGCCAAGGACAATAGGATCAAATCGTTGGAAGATATTATTATTGAGCTGTGGCATGATCCTAAAGATGCCAAAGGCATATAAGCATTGATGAAGAAGAAGGAAGAGGACATTGCTGCCCTTTGGAAACAACTGAAGCTGCCCATTACTATGCATCCACAAACTATAGAGGTCATATAGCAAAAGTCGTAAGAGGACATGATGGACCTGGCGATGAGATTAAATGAAAGATTAAGTGAGACAGAGCAGGCATTGGAGAAGGCACTACAAGAAAAGCAGGAAGAGTCGACCTCCCAACAACCTGAAGTAGCTCCAACAATCACAACTGCCCCTCCTATCATTATAGCAGCAGTGCCTCCTAATGTTCTAGCATCAGCAGCATGTACAACAACAATAGCACCAGACAACAGTACAGGTATGACCACAGAGAAATTAATAAAGGCCATGGGGGATTTGAAAATCCAAGTATCAGAGCTGAAGCAAGTCAAAGAAAAATTGGCCAAAGTTGAACAGAATTATGACAAATCTAAAATGACTGTGGTAGAGAAAACAAGGGAGGTAAAAGCATTGGAGAACAAGGTAAGAGCCTTAGAAAAGGATTTATCTCTGCATAAGCCTCTGGCAGAAATCAGAGGAATTTCGTGGGCCAACATCATTCAATCCCTCAATGGTGTGTGGGGGTCTATTCAAACCATCTATGAACAGATTGATTTGATAAAAGTAGCCCAAGTGGAAATTCAGAAAACCAGAGCCTTATTGGGACAAATGCCTGAGCAAGCTAACAGGCTAATACATTTTTTAAATACCAAGACCAGTGAAGAATTGGAAGCACTGAATATTAGAGATAGAACAGCTACCATTCTAGACATCAAGAGAGTACTAACTATGAGAACTCTAATGCAAAACTTGGATAGAAGATGCCAGGACATGTAAGCAGAAATTGATTCTTCACAAACAAATTTACAGTCCTGCATCAAAAAGGTTTGCCAAGTATTTTGGGGAATAATGATCGTCTGATGAAGCATAAGGACTATGTACAAAAATTAAATACATATGTTGTCAATAAAGCTACTGCATCTTCAAGTACTTCAGCAGAAAAATCACTTCCATCTGGCCAGTCCATTTATGATAGCTTGGAAAATCTATTCTACATAGAGCATGAGGTGAAGCATTTGTTCACCATCCCTCCTAATTACTACAGGTACACAGACGTTGACGAGACTTTAAGGAAGTTGCAGAGACATAAAATACCTGGACCAGAGTGGTGGCAAAACATGTTAGAGATCCTATAAAGTTATCTTTGGTCAATGAAAAATTTTGGACCGTCTACTATAATGCACAGAACAAAAATAAATCGCAGTCACGCGGGTCAAGGCACATCACTTTAGAGTTAAAGGAAACTCACCAAGGCAGAAAAATGAGCACAAAGGATTAGCAGAAGACTGTTGGCAGCTGTCTTACAGCACCTACCACCAATACTTCTCATAAAGGCAAAACAACCAGCGCAACATGAATTTATTTCATCTATTTATTGTCTCCCTGTTTTCGAGACTGTCTGTCTCTATCTATGTAAAAACGAATTAATTGTCAGCAGATATTTTTCCTATCAGATATTTTGTATGATATCTTGACATTTTGTATAAATACCCCCCAGATGGAGTATTCGGGGTTGGTTGCTGGTAAATGTTCAGAGTCTTTGACTGTAATACTGAAGAAATTTTCTAAATACAAAAGCTGTTGGATTCCATCGTGGTTGAACTTTCTGGATGCGAAATTGATTTTAAGGACCATGCTATAGAATTCTTGAATCATATCATGGATCAATAAGTCTTTCTAACTTGTGTTTTACAGTTTATATGTCTATTATATCATCTATGCTTCATGATCTAAATAACTGAGAAAAAGAATAACTCAAAATTTGCTTGTTTGCACTCTGTGTTCAATCTTTGTTATTATTAATGTTTTCTACAGAATTAGCATAAATAGTGAATTCTTGATTTCTCCTGTTTCCCCTCATTCTTACATCTTGAATATTTGTTAAGGAATTCTTAACTACTCCTTAGCAATACTCAGCCATTCTTCTTTTGTCAACATGGTGAAGGATTCTTGATTGTCCTTCATCCATTGACTCCAATACATCTGATTCCAGCCTATAAATTGTTCCATACATGACTACCTTGCTCTGTAATACCTCCTCTGTTGAGACCAAATCCATAAAGCTATCCATCTGTGACTCCATCATGCCCAATGGACTGAAACTCTACAGTTTTAGCTCACTGATCTTTTGAAATCTCCATTCTTCCAACCAAACTCAAAACAAAACCCTTGCACTTCATAACTAGCCTAATACAACCCAAAACAAAGCTAAATTATAAAGAGAGAGCCCTCTCTGGATGCAGATTGGCTAAAATCTGTATCTAAAAGATTGGTCTGTGGTTACCTCAGCCGTATTCTCTTTCTTACAATAAATTGGGAACAACCTGAGTGATAACATCATTGGTGACTCCACTGGGGCCCTCAATAATTGTTTCTTACTACTGTTTATTTCATAATCTACATATGGAGCCTGAAGTTTAGCCAAGTAGCCTTTGAAACTGCTTTTTGCTTTGCATTAGTAGAAGTAAATAAATGTTGCTTTAGTCTATCTCCAGTCTAGTTTATGTATTGAACAATGGTTGCAAATACTTGATCAGTTCCTTGTTGAAATAGATCTTTAGGAAAATCTAAAACTCTTACATCTAAAGCTTCCTAGAAGATACTGTTAAAAGTTGTACTATTATATATTTTCAGAAAACAAAAAAACATACTCAGAAGCTGGTACCAAATAAAAAGGTCCATTACACTAGATTAAATCCTGATCCAAATCCCCCACTTGTGTTTGAAAATCCTAACCTGATTCCCAGGAACCTTAAAAGCCAGAAGAACCTTACCCAATCTGAGCTTATTCCTGCAAAAGCATCATTTCTTTTTGCCATTACTGTCGCTTCTCTTAGCTCACCATCAGCACTTCAAACCATCTTTTCCGCTCCCCCATCCACAACATATATCCCTGTTCTTCCAGCTGTTACCCTTATCTCAGCAAACATGGCAAACCGATATGATCCCCTACAATTACTTGCAAATCCAGGGGCCATTCCTCAAGATTATCAAAGCAAAATCACCTATTTTGATAATACTGGCACTTACACAGCTCAACAACATACTAAGAAAATGACAGATTATTTTGAAAATTATGAGGTTGACGATGATGATGTGAGAATGAAAGTCTTTGTGCAAAGTTTAACTGGAGATGTTAGAACATGGTTTAGAGCACTCCTTGCAAACAATATTGCTAACCTAGAAGCCCTTTACCAGACCTTCCTGAGCAGATGGGAAAAGAAGAAAGACCCTCTCCACATCTTATCAAAATATGAAAACTTGAAAAGAGGCCCACAAGAAACTGTTCAAGATTACTGCAGCAGATTTAACAATGTATACAATGCTATTCCTCAAAATCTTAGACCTCCACCAGACTTGGCCTTGATTAAATTCCCTGATGCATTTGATTGTGATATGGCATATTAGCTGAGGGAAAGAGCTCCTCAGAGCCCAGAGGAGATGCAAAGTATCGCTGTCAGTGTTGAGGCCAATTTGATTTCCAAACGAGCTCGAGCTAGAGCTGAAAGAAGAATACCCCTCAGGAGGAACCTTTTTCCTTTGAACAGAAATTAGATGCAATCATTAAAGGAATGGATAGACTTGGTGATAGAGTAGAAACTATTGAGAGAAAATCATCTTGGGATGGTCAACCAAACAACACTGGGAGAAATCCAAACTTTAGAAAAAACCAGAATCCTAATGCTGGAAAGGCTGGCCCTGATCAAAACATTAGACCTCCATTCCAAGAAAACTATCCTGAAGCTTCAACTTCTAGTGAACCAATAGAAGATACCCAAATCAACCTAATGGGTCTCAATAGTGAACGACAAATTTTCTTGACCCAAGTGGGGGATTTGGATCAGGATTTAATCTAGTGTAATGGACCTTTTTATTTGGTACCAGCTTCTGAGTAT
>Ga0068628_1000867_pt1 | contig 11766 bp, 10 predicted proteins | sample InSIn2gowninarea_FD_77431 | JGI IMG/M metagenome (GOLD analysis project Ga0068628, IMG submission 77431) | Clean room microbial communities from NASA Spacecraft Assembly Facility at Jet Propulsion Laboratory, Pasadena, California, USA -... ... | reverse complement strand
TATGTATACACACACATCAACTTAAGATCTTATAAATAAATTAGATACATATGGATCACCTTAAACATAAACTTAAGAATTTATGAATTTAGTTACTAATCTTCATATTCATACTCACATGTCATAACTTCTTTCCTAATTTAAATCATCCTCAACCATCTTCTTATATCTTATGACCTTGACATCCTATAATTTTGAATCTTCACCAACAAGGAAGAACCTACATATCACATTAGATAATTTAAATAATTATGCAATAGTTTTTAATAAAATGATATACTTAAGGCCATATTGTTTCCTTGGAATACTTTAAATTATGTTTTTAAATATATTTCTAAATTACCAAAACTACCATATTTTAAATTTCCCTCTCATGTTGATTTCTTTGTGGATAATTTCAATATTAACATTACCAAAAGTATGATCCTTGCTTAATTATATGCTACAAAATATAAATTTAATAAATCATTAAGTTAATTCATTACTAAATTTAGTAATAAGTTAATCATGATTCAAAACTATTGCACATGTAGACATTAACATATACTATAAAATTTTTTACGGTTATTTATTTTCTCAATTAAAGAAGTTTGTTTCTTCTCATTGATGCAATTAGATTGGTGAAATATCTCATGAATATTTATATTAAGAGAATATTTTTTTAGAAATATATGATTTAAGTTACAAATCTAACGAATCCTCATCTAATAAAATCATATGTAAGAAGGAACTAAGAAATAGAGTGAATCCTAGGAAAGATGTTAACATCATCTAATATGGTTTCCAAAAATCAACAAAAAATCACTCTCATAAGAACCAAGAGAGAGAAAATTATGTTTACTAATTTTTATGAAAAAACTAATGATATTGTGGACTAATTATCAAATGCAAAACATATAATACATATTGAAGACCTACTAACTTATCTATAGAAACCCCATATGAACATGAGGATGATGAGTTTTATAAATCAAAGGATGTGGTGTTGAAATATGATTACATTAAAAGTATGTTATTGATGATATCATTGATAAAAAGCTAATTACATTTGATAATTGAAATAGTAATCATACTTCACATTCACCTCTAATACTATCATATTAGAAATTATTAATTTTTATGAATCCTTTTGCAAACCATAAGTAATTATGTTTCAAATGATAATTAAAATCATGAATCATTTTTTTAATATAAAAAATAGGACACCAATTTATTATAAGGATATTATCTTTTATAACAATAGATTTTTTATGATATTGATAGACCTCCACTTTTCATTAAGGGACATGTAGAATCTTAATGAAAAATATCATGATAGGAAGCAAATCAATATTAAATGTATGTAATGAGAATTTAAATATTAAGCATTAGGTATAACATGTAACACTATGCTTTGGAAAAGGTGAAAATTAAAGGCTTTGATAATATTACTTAGAAGGTACTTGGTATAATTACATTTTGAATTCTAGTAGGATCCAAGGGTGCAAACTTATGTTTTGATCCGATATAAAGTTTACTATACAATTTAATCTTAGTAATGTATTAGATATAGAATATGAAAGTTATATCCTATACTGGATATATTAGTATTTGAATTTCCCATATAAATTAAGGTGATCACAATCAACATTACAAAATTAAACAAGTGTGAAAAATTCCTCATAATTTTATTACTTAATGAGATACAATACACCGAGTCATTAAGGAATCAATAAAAGATAAAAATGTATAGTTTGACAATCCAAAAAAGAAAAAACCATGTCTCACTACTAAAGTAGTATTACTATTATAAGAATAATAAATATGATATCTTTTTCATAATTTTCTAAGTGAATCTAAATGAATGGGATAATTACTCATAGATCCAATATTCAAATGTATAACTAAATATAATCATGGTAAAACATCCATGCAACATGGCTTCCTAAAGATGAGAAGTGAAAACTTATAATATTGTTTAAACAACATGAACGAATCAACAAAGGCACTCTAAAAAAATGGGATAATTCTTCATAGATCCAATATTCAAACACATAGGTAAAAATAATCATGGTAAGACATCCATGTAACATGAATTCCTAAACATGAGAAGTGAAAAATTATAAGATAGTTATAAAAAATGAACAAATCAACACAATTTTATTTATTATCCACATCAACATTTTGATTATAAGTAATAGAGAACAAAAAACCATTTTTTATATTTGCATCCTTCTTATTTTTCTACTTGTTAAAATATATTAAATATTGAACACTTTTTTTTGCATACATAGTTCAAAATGTTACTTTTTCATCTATCACTTACAATCAATTACTCATCTCTTATATCTTATCATTTATTAGTACAATAATCATCTTATTACATTTATATATTATACTTATAATTTAAATGTTACTTTCCATTTATCATCATGATCATTTTATCATTATCATAATTTTGATATATCACATTTATCAATTTTTTTTTATCATTTTATTGATTTTATTATTTCATGATATACGTAAATTTATTATTCCATCATTTTCATATGATTAATTACCTTGCTTCATTATCTCTAACATTTTATAATGTATTGTTCATTTTCATTTTACTTATTATATTATGACATGCCTTTATCATAATTGTTAAATTATTATTTATCATATGAATAAGATGTAATATGCAACACTCATAACTCATAGCATATAAATAATTACATTTAAAATGTTATGCAAGGCTCAAGGTTGAGTTATAGTACACCTAAGGTTATAATATATGTTTCTATAGATATGATCCACACCTCTTATTTGGGGTATCCCTCCTATTAATCCCTTTTTAACACTCTTATTGGAGAATAACTCTTACCTGTTCTCCTCCCTACACATGGGAAATATTGGGGTCATGTCATGGGACTTACCACCATGGCTCTTTCTTTGCAAGAAAATTCATAGAGTTTTTTTTTATTCGATTGGAGATATGGGGATGAGTCAAAAACTCCTTATCTTGAAGAGGTACCATACCTCCTTCACCTTTATTATCCACTTATTATTCCTTATACATTCATCTCTTTCATCTTGAGATACACATTTCCACATACTTTGTAATAGATATCTTAAGAGGAGAATAATTTAGAAATCTAAAATAGTATTTTAGCTATTAATTCATATTTTTTTAGAATTCTTTTGGTATATTTTAATAAAATTACTAGAAACCTAAATTTGAATCTCATTTTATTTGACTAATTATATAATATCATCATGGCACTTATTTATTTAAGAAATACTATTGCATTATTTTGTCAACCTTAGAAACATCATCACTCTTACTATCTACCTTAGATTTTATTTTTTAAAAGGACCCCTACATCATCCTTTGTACCTTTGTTATGCTATTTTTTTTAATTCTAAGGTCTATTTTATTTTGAATAATATTATTAATCACATTTTTCAAGAAATATCAAATCCTCTTTAAATAAACTTGAAATTCATTTTTTATCACCTTATAATTAGGCATTATTCTTAGTTGTTAAGGTGATAACAAATGAATTTTCAATGTGTGTGAAGGGTGTGCACTAGGAAAGAAAGCAAGGGCTAAGTTTCTGAAGAATGAAGCATGGAGAGCCAAACATCCTCTCTAATTGGTCCTTACTGATATTTGTGGGCCTATGCAAACTCAAAGTTTTGGTAAATCTTCTTACTTTATCACTTTCATTGATGATTTCATAAGAATGAGTTGGGTTTATTTTATCTGAAGCAAAGATGAAGCATTTGATTATTTTAAGGAATTCAAATTATTTGTTGAGAAGCAAAGTGGGCATAGTGTGAAGTTTTTAAGAAGTGATAGAGGAGGGGAATACTGTAGCAATGAATTTTTTCAGTTTTGCAAGAAGAATGGCATTAGGAGACACCTTACCTCTCCCTACACACCACAACAAAATGGTATAGAGGAAAGGAAAAATAGGACTCTTATTGAAATGACAAGAAGCATGATGCAAAGTAAAAAATTTCCTAACATTTATTGGGCTGAAGAAATAAGGAAAGTAGTGTACATTTTGAACTAGTCTCCTACAAGAAGCTTGGATAAAATTACCCCTATGAAGCTTGGTTTGAAAGAAAACCAAATTTGGAACACTTGAGAGGGTTTGGGTGTCTTGCATATGTGCACATTAATGAAAAAAAGAGGAGGAAGTTGGATGCAAAATTTAATCCTTTTGTATTTATAGGATATTGTGAGAATTCAAAAGCCTACAAATTCTATAATCCCAAGAGCCACAAAATAATTGTATCAAGAGATGCAATTTTTGATGAAGGGGGAGAATACAATAATAAAAAATTACAACATAGTGTTCTTGAAGAAGAGAGTTTGGAGGAGAAAGAAACAACAAAAGAGCATCCTATCCATGTTATGAGAAAGAAAATTGAAGGATAGCCACCAAGTGTGAGTTCTCCAAGCTCACCAAGATCATCTAGCTCCACTACATCACTAAAATGTGTAAGTGCACCAAGTTCACCCAATGCAAGATTGTTGAACCAAGGCAACAAAGGTAAGATATGGTTGAAGGATCATCCATAAAGTCAAATTATAAATGGAAACACCATGAGGAGAATCAAAAGAAGCAAAACTCAAGAAATGTAAAATCTAGTCGCAAGATTGGAGAGCATTCAAATGTATGGAGATGAAGATAATGGATAGCCCAAAGGTGAAATAGTAAACTATGTACTTTGTTCTTTTCTATATTTTGTTCTTGTTTCAAATATTACTGTTATTGAGACATCTTGTTATGAAGAAGCTTGTTCTAATGGTGTTTGGATGCAAGCTATGGAAGAGGAGATTGATGTTATTGAGAGGAATGACACTTGGGAACTTTATGAGTACCCCAAAGGTGAGAAAATGATTGGTTCAAAATGGGTGTACAAAAAAAAATGCAAGAGTGATGGGAGTGTTGAAAGATACAAAGAAATACTACTGGTCAAAGGATTCACTCAATAGTATGGAGTGGATTTTGAAGATACATTTGCACCGGTTGCAAAGTAAGAAATAATTAGATTGGTACTTTCATTGGATGCAAACAAAAGTTGGAGAGTCCAACATATAGATGTGAAGAGTGCATTTTTAAATGGATACATAAATGAAGAGGTGTATGTAGCACAACCTCAAGGATTTGAGTTTTCCAAAAAAGAATACCATGTATACATGCTCAAAAAGGATATATATGGGTTGAAGCAAGCTCCAAGAGCTTGGTATACAAGAATTGATGGATACTTCAAAAGTGTGGGTTTTTAAAGAAGTGTAAGTGAAGCTACCTTGTATTTCAAGAAATATGGTACTGATATTTTGATTATTGCTTGTATGTAGATGATTTTATATACATGGGCAATAGTAACAAAATGAATGAAGCTTTCAAAACTCATATGATGGCTGAGCTTGAAATGAAAGATCTTGGTTTGATGAGCTACTTTCTTGGCTTGGAGGTGCATCAAACACAAGATGAAATATTTATGTCTCAATCTAAATATGCAAGAGACATGTTAAAAATATTTAGTATGGAGAATTGTACACCTATTGCAACACCTATAGCCCATGGAGAAGACCTTGGCAAAGAACATGGAGAACCAAAGGTGAACAAGAAATAATATAGAAGCATTGTTGGAAGCCTTATGTTTCTAACAAACACAAGACCAAATTTACAATTTAGTGTATCTTTAGTTATAGGATACATGAGTGATCCATCAATTGTAAACCTTAAGGAAGAAAATAGAATACTCAGATATGTGAAGGGAACAATAAACTTTGGAGTACATTAGACATGTAATTCCAAGCTCCAACTCACAGGTTTCAGTGATAGTGATTGGGGCAACGATTTGGATGATATAAAGAGCACAAGTGGGAATTACTTCTCTCTTGGATAAGATTTGATATCATGGAGCTCCAGAAAATAATCTATTGTAGCTATTTCAAGTACTAAAGCTAAATATGTAGTAGTAACAAGTGCTTCAACATAAGCACTATGGTTGAGGAAGGTGTTGAAGGAGATTAGAGAGGAGAAAACACAAGCAAAAATAGTTTTTTGTGACAACCAAAGTGCCATCAAGTTGGCACAAAACCCTATACATCATTCCAAAACAAAACACTTTGATTTGAAGACTCATTTCATCCAGGATTTGGTAGAGAAAGCGATAGTAAAATTGAGGTATTGTCCAATACAATATCAAGTGGTGTATATATTCATAAAATTAGTGGAAAAATATCAATTTATGCTATTAAGAGACATGATTATTGGTCCTCTTATCAGCAAGGGGGAGTATGAAGAATTTGAAGAAATTAGGACAACTTGAAGCATCAAATTTTGAACAAATTCGAGCTTACTATTTTATGTCTTTGCTCTTTATCTGAAAATCGGTACGTTGCACACTGGTAAGTCTAGTACGTAACTGGCCCACTAGTTACTCTAGTCCATAACCGACCAACCAATTAGGACACATCATAATCGGTCCACCAGCTAGCAAACTGGCAGGCCAACTAGTAGTGTTTCCTCTATGTCATTTCTTATTCATTTTGGCATTTTATTTCTAGTCCATTTTGATTTCCATCTTGTAAGTTGAATGGTTAAGGTTTCCTATGACCTCTTATGTGTTATATGATGTATTAGCAAGGTTTAAAGTGTGTTAGCATGTGAATTGCATTCTCAATATAGATTTGGGTATTTTTGGTTAAGTTCCAATCCTCTATTATTGAGTGTGTGTTCATACTTTGAGTTGCAGAGTTGAATTGTAGAGTAATTCATTTTAGTTGAAAGTGTTTAATAACTTCATAATATTATCCAAAGATAATATTCACCATTGAATGGAGATCCAATATGTACAATGTTATACTATTCATATTAAAAAATGCTCTTTCTATTTTCTCTCATATCATGGTATATGGATTCAAAAAATTCTTTCATGATTTCCTATAAGTCTATCTTGATGATTATGTTGTATTTAGGATTCTAAAAATTCATACTCGAGCACTGATTGATGTTCAATAGGTATCAACAACTACAAATTGCATTAAATCTAGAAGGAAATTTCTCTTCACAATGCCATATGGTATTCATCTTAGATACATCATGTGTAAAGGACTCATGGTTGAACTAACTAAAGGGGAAATACTATTGAATATCCTACCACTAAGAAAATCAAAGATATCAAAATGTTCCTTAGATAAATAGGATATTATATAAAGTTTATCAAATATTATGTAACTCTTGCAACCTTGATTGATAACTCGATGAAAAAGAAATCACCACTTATATTTTTATCCAAAATGTCAGATGAATTTTGAGCTATTAACATTAAAAGTATGTAAAAAAATCATACTCATTAAATTCTTATATTATACAAAAGATTTCTATGTCCATGTTGATGCTAGACGTATAATAATTAGGGTTGTACTCACTCACCCTGGTACTATACAAAAAATGGCCTTTTAGAGAAATTTAATTATGATGAATTTTATAATAGCTTTAAACCATACTAATAGGACATAAAAGAGCAGTTTAAATCACCCTAAAAAAATGATCTTCATAGAAAATTTTAATGGTGATTAAGGATAGAGAACATAAACATGTGAGAAAAATAGAAACATTTAAGCATAAATATTTTGAAATGATATCATCCATATAATTTTTTATTTAAATCAAGAAAAAATCACTTATTATTATTATTCAATGTATATCTTCACCCTCTTCTAGAGATGTTGAGCTTATATAAGAAAACAAATGCAGAAAAGTAGAAAGATGTAGGGAAATATGAATTCATTAGGTTGGACACCACTTCGACTTTATGGAATTTATAAGGTAAACCTATAAATCCTTTCTATAATATTAGAGGCTAGGGTTTATGAATTATATAGGAACCAAGAAACAAATACCACACTATAATATTATGTTTTATTAGCATGATATTTATATGTTCAATATTACCAAGAAAGTCAACCAAACATGTATAGTATTTTGGATGGAATATGATAATAATCATTAGTGTATGTGAGTAATAACCTTCCTTCAATATACATTCATGGACATAGAAAGTTTTAATGGTGATCAAGGGTGGAAAATATAAACATATGAGAATAATATAATTATTTGAGCATGAGAATTTCAACATCATCCATGCACTTTTTTTATTTATATTAAGTAAAAATTACTTCTTATTACTATTTAATATATATCTTCAGTCCTTCCAAATATGTTGAGCTTATACAAGAAAGAAGTCATAGACAGGTAGAAAGATGTAGGAAAAGGTGAATTCATCAGGTTGGACACCACTTCCACTTCATGGCATGGAAGAGGTAAACTCGTAAATCCTTTCTAGAGTATGAGAGGTTAGGGTTTATGAATTCTATAGGAACGAAAAAAAATTCCACATCACAACATTAAGTTTTATTAACATGTTATTTATATTTCCAAAATGACTAAGAAGATCAACCAAACATGCATAGCATTTTGGGTGTAATATGCTAATAACCATTTATGGATGTAAGGTATTAATAGCCTTCCTTCACTAGACCTTCATAGTTATAGGAAGATGATACAAACTAATGTACCATTATCTTGAATAATTCCTAAATATTGCATTCATTTAAATAGTTTAATCACTTTCTTTCTATAACTATTTCTTGCATATATTATAATCATCATATTCTAGAGATTGATTTTCCATCACATATCTTGCCAAAAAAAAAACTTTCCTTTTTAATATTTGTACATTTTATATATATATATCTATCAAGGTTTTTATAACCATTGCATGTGAAAGAAATCCACATCTATTTATTTGTCTATGAATTTCTATGCCCTATTTTAAAGTTGTAAAAGTTGCACATATAGGAAGAATACTTGCAAAGATTATTAAATCTAGTTTAATATGAAACAATACACTAGAATTGAACACATACTAACTTGATTCAATTTGGAAATTCAAAGTATAATTTATAGGACCTCGATCCTCAATGAGTAATTGATATTAGCTCATGGAGGTTACAAGTTTGATAAAAAATAATGCTATAGAATTTTACATAAATCCACTAAGAATCTATTAAAATTAGCTAAATGGGAGTTACATTCATGTTCTAGACACTCTCCCATCATCCTAGACAAGTAACAGACCTTACAACAATGTGCAACTAAGAAAATAAATCAAAACATCATAAATACTCATAACTTTCAAAAACATTGATAAAACATGGTTGGTATCCATAAATACAGTCACATTTTTGAAATGTGGAGGGTGCAAGAATTTTGAAAACTCAAAGGGTGGTGGTGTTAGGAAATGCGGGGGTGTTTTTGAAATGCGGCTGCATTTTATTTTGGCATGTATATAAAATTAAAACCTCCAACATACTCCCTCTTAAAGGTGAGAGGGTTGACTAGGTAGTCTCTCAACTTTACAAACTAATGTGTAGCAATGCCTTTGATGAATAAGTCAACCAAATTATCTATAGTGTTGCAATAATGCAATTCAACAAGTCTCTTCTTAACCATATCCCAGATGAAGTGATACTTCATATCAAAATGCTTGGATATGGAATGATACAAAGGGTTCTTTACCAATTGTATGAAACTCTAGTTATCATAGAACATGGTGGTGGTACCAATTTCCTTTCTCTAATATCCTCAAGCACTTTTCACATCCACAAGGCTTGTACAATAGAAACAATGATGGCAATGTATTCAACTTTGGTGGAGGATAGAGCAATGATTTTTCATTTCCTAGAGGACCATGTAACAAGACCAGAGCCAAGGCTGAAATAATTTCTAGAACTAGAATTTTTATCATCAATGCTATTACCCCAATCACTATCACCATACCCAACAAGTTTCACAACTTTATTCTTGAGGTAGTGGATGCCAAAATCTGGTGTTCCTTTCACATATCTCAAAATTCTCTTTTCTTCCTTTAAATGGATTTTTGAAGGGGCACTCATGTACCTAGACACAAGTGAGATAACATGATAGATATCATTATGGGAATTTGTTAGGAACATCAAGCTCCCAACTATAATTCTATAAGTATGCATATCAAATTTAGTAGGCCTATCTCCTCTAGTCAAGTGTTCTCCATGTGCAATAGGAGTGATCATAGCTGTACAATCATCTATATCAAACTTATGGAACAAATCATTAGTATACTTAGTTTGAGAAATAAAAAATTGACTATCATCTTTATAAACCTCTAAACCAAGAAAATAGTGCATAAGACCAAGATCCTTCATCTCAAATTCTTGCATCATGGAGTGTTTGAAAGCATCATTTAATATAGAATTTCTACCCATGTAAATAAGATCATCCATATAAAGATAAATTACAAACAAAATATCAATAACAACATGCTTATAGTAGAGATTTGGTTCACTCTAGCTTCTTGTGAACCCATAATTCTATAAATACTAATATATCCATGATTACCAAGCCTGTGGAGCTTCCTTGAGGCCATACAAACCCTTTTTCAACTTGTAAATATGATGTTCTTTACCCATTTCTTCAAAACCTTGGGACTAAGAAACAAACACTTCTTCATCAAGGTACCCATTCAAGAATGCACTCTTGACATCCAAGTGGTACATCTTCTAACCTTTGTAAGCAGTAATGGAGAGAACCATTATGATGGTTTCTTATCTAGCAATAGGAGCAAAGGTATACTCATAGTCAATGCCATATCTCTATGTGAAGCCTTTTACCACAAGCCTAGCCTTATGCCTCTCAATGGTGCCATCAATATTAAAATTTGTTTTATAGACCCGTTTATAGCCTATATCCTTTTTCCCTTTTGGAAGCTCAACTAGCTCCCATGTATCATTTTTCTCAATGGTATGCATCTCCTTTTCCATGGAATTCATACAAACATCATTAATACAAGCATCTTCAAAATAAGAAGGCTCTAAATCAGCAATAGCTACTAATGCAAAACTAACCAATTCACCCTTTGGTTCACCATCTAACTCATCACTATACAAATGGAGATTCTCAAGTCTTTTAATTACTTGATCTACTTCTTTTTTTTTCCCTCTTGTAACTCTCTTTGAAAAATTCTGAACTAACATTTGAGGAGGATGATTTGTAAGTGTTCTATTACCTGTTACTTTACCATTTTTTTCTTGGCTATGCATCACTATCAATTGGAACATCTCTGGGCTGCACTTGTGTGGGCTTTTGTGGACTATTTGATGCTTTGGACTATATATTTTGTTGGCTAGGCTGAATAATAGAATGTACATTAGAAGAGCTTTCATCAAAGGATCCATCATCAATCATTTATTTTTGATAACCCCATGCTCTCCCTTCATAAAAAATAACATCTATGGAAATAACAACTTTGTGATTTTTGGGATTGTACAATTTATATGCTTTACTTGATTCACAATAACTAATAAAAATTCAAGGCTCACTATTTGGATCTAATTTTGTCTTTGTTCTTTTGGAACATGCACATAAACCATGCAACTAAACACTCTAAAATGATTTACATTTGATCTTTTAGCATACCATGCCTCAAAAGGAGTTATGCCATCCAAACTAGAGGTTGTACATCTATTTAACATATACATTCCTATCCTAATAGTTTTAGCCCAATAAATATTGTTTAATCCTTTAGTTTGGAGCATGCTTCTTGCCACATTAGCTAAAGTTCTATTCTAGCATTCATCTACACCATTTTTTGTGGAGTATAGGTAACAATGAATTGCTTTCTCACACCACAATATTTACAATATTGCAAGAATTAATTACTACAAAACTCCCCCCCCCC
>Ga0068628_1000864_pt1 | contig 11781 bp, 11 predicted proteins | sample InSIn2gowninarea_FD_77431 | JGI IMG/M metagenome (GOLD analysis project Ga0068628, IMG submission 77431) | Clean room microbial communities from NASA Spacecraft Assembly Facility at Jet Propulsion Laboratory, Pasadena, California, USA -... ... | reverse complement strand
TGGCAAACCTGTGAGGCGAACTCGTGGGCTGTCTTACAGTGTTCCAGGTCTTAGTGCGAATCCGATGAGCTCCTGTATTCATGCATCAATGTTGGAAAAGCCAGCATGCCCAAGAAACCACAGGGTTGCTTCATCCCAACTAATCTATAAGTATATCCTCGGTAACATAGCCCTTTTCACTCACAGCTTCCAGTTTCACCGGTCAATTTGTACATATCATGAGCATGTTTAACCTTGATAAGTTTGCTTAGGCCAAAGTCACCAACTTTCAAATGGTTTGCATTCACCAGTAGTACATTTCTGAATCTCAATTGAAGAATCTCATCGATTAAATATTAAAAACAAATACAAAGTAAACTGAATTAAACTAAACATAGTATTTACTATTCTACTAAGTAAACGATGATTCCAAAATATTGCCTCTACTTGCGCCTTAAGACAGGTAGCTCACCTTATTTGACAGAATAAGATAGTAACAAAAATTCTCTAAATATAGAATCGTTCATTTTACAATATTTATCCAATGCATTTACCTTGGTTTCAAGTCACGATGAATAATGACATTGGGTTCATTATGAAGATACGCCATTCCCCTACAAGCAAAAATAAGGATCAAATCATAATTATATTTCATGGAAGTCAAATTATTGTTTGATCTAATACAGTAATTTCTGTTGTTCAATGACTCTTTTAAAAGCCTGTCAAAAAGGGGGACCCCTGAATTACGAAATTAGTAAGTGCTATTTGGATATCGAAAGGGGGAGCATGTGTCAGCTAATTAAAAGGGCTATGTTACCGAGGATATACTTATAGATTAGTTGGGATGAAGCAACCCTGTGGTTTCTTGGGCATGCTGGCTTTTCCAACATTGATGGATGAATACAGGAGCTGATGGGATTGGCAGTAACACCTGGAACACTGTAAGACAGGCCACGACTTCACCTCACAGGTTTGCCAACCTCGTGCTAGGGGGAATCACTTGAATTATGGCAGAGAGCGGGGAGGACGGATGCATGAGAAGTGTTATATCTGCACTATGTGGCCATGCAAAGCCATTATTGTCTATTCACAGCTGAAGGAGATGGCTAGAATCAGAAGGAAAGTGAGCATGAGGAGGGGAGGAGAATGTCTTATGGAGGACTCCAAAGATTTTATCCTTGAGCCATTTGTACTGAAAACAAACCTGAGCATGAGAACTTCACCCAGAATCCTCAGTCTAAGATGTCTATTTTCATACATATGATCCTTACATATCAATGCCTATGAGAGATAACCTCTCGAATATAAAGGACCAAACACTATTAGTTGAGATATCGAAGGAAGGTGGAAAGATAGTTAACAAAGTCTATGATTAAGAAGTGGAATCAAAGATGAAACATGGGCCTCATGCGGGATATGGTGGTCAGATTCAGTACAGAGCTGGTGGGAACATACTCTCATCAGAGGGGTTCTTAAGCCACGTGACCAATGATACTAAAAATAGGATGGCAATATATGGTACCATCAACTACCTGGAGAAAGTGCTTTGGATAAAACGCCAACTTAGGGCTGAGGTAACAGGGTTCAAAGAGGAGGAGGACCACATTGGACGAGAACATCACACGCTGACGGATGAAATGAAACTTTTCTTGGAGCCGATGGAGACTATTAGGAGAGATGGTGGTGGAATTCTGGCCTCATCACTACCTTCACTTTGGAGGAGGTCGTTGGAAGTAATTATGAACTTCTTCACCTTGGACACTTGGAGAGATCTAGTAAGGAGCTACCATATTGCCTTCCTCAACGCCCTCCGACACAACAGATCCATCAACATTCGAAGGTTTCTCTTGCATTCAATCATGAAAATGGTGGAAGATTTCAAGTAAAAGAAAATTCGAGCACCTATTCATCAAAGGATTGTTCTTCATGATTTATAACCATGTTTTTGCATCCAACGAGATATTGGGGAGTAGCAGGTTGCAGTTAGAATACCAGCCAAGAGAGGAGCAAAAGCAAAATCAAAGTTGGACTGTGATGAAAGCATCGGGAGTCAACCGGTTAGGGGAAGATGCAAATCACAAAGGATTAAACAAACCCTGGAGGTGTTAGAAACTGACGACGATGCTGCGCAGGGGCAAAACTACCCGGTCTAAGTCCGAGCCCCGTAAAGTAAGCAGAGACAGTGAAGATTAGGCCTGACCCGGAAGGTTATGGTAGAGACACCTTGCAATTGCTCAAACGAGGCAAGGCTATGGCGGAAGAGGTCATAGCTTCAGGACTGAAAATGCAAGGGATGGTGATGGAATCCATGGAGCAAGTACGAATCATCCTGGCAGAGATGCAGGGGCGTATTGAGGAGCTTGAACGTTGGTTAGGCGAATTTTTGTGATATTTGTTTGTGTTTTTGTCCTAGACCTGTAGGTTGACTGTTTTGGAATAAGTCTAGACTTTAGCTTATCTTTTTGTTGCAGAAGCACTCTTGAACATGGTTGTAAATCTTCTGATGTAATTAGGTTTTTGAGGTCCTGTTAAAACCTCTCTCGTCCAATTTGATAAAAAATAAAATAAATAAAAAAGCCTGTCAAAAAGAATGTAAGCAGCGCGTGTAAGCCATCTCAGAGAACAAATAGGAAAATTTTTTAAAAAATAGAAACAGGTTGAAAAATATGTATAATTATTGTTTATGATATACTGAAGAAGGAAAAGACGAAATATGAAGAGGAAAAAGATAGAAATCTATGCATGCTTGAAAATTCTGTCAAAAAGAACAGTGGCCTTAATGATGTTCCCAAATTAATTTATACCACCTGCATCTAGGAAATCTTATGTAGAAATAAAGGCAGACAATGCCTATAACCATGCCATAACCCTGTTATATAATAGAAAAGTACAGATTCTGCCACTTTGGTTGCAAACTGAACCCAATTTAGATACCTCGCTATGTCCATAGCAAAGTTAACTGCAGTTGATGGACTCAATGCACCTTTGTCATTAAGATACCGATAAAGATCCCCCTACAAATATAAAAATTTGTATCACTTTCTTCAATTTTTGTAAAAAATGTGACCCTTTTTCCAGATTCAAACATTTTAGCTTTGTTGTAAATGCTACCTAAATAATGTGATATAAGCAGACAGAAATATGGGTTCCAAAAAAGAAACATAAAAAGATTTTCCCTACCCCACGAAGATACTCAGTAATCAACATCAAAGGTGGTTTCTTTGTGACTGCACCAAGGAACTGGACAACGTTAGGATGTCGTAACTTCACCAGCAAATCAACCTCATGTCTGAAGTCTTGACTGTATGACAAATCAAACAATGGGCATGCAAGTTGCAAATTAGAATCTAAATGAATTCTGTCATAAAGAAATTGAAAATATCATTTCAACAAAATCATAGTTTTGAGACTCAAACAAAAGAAACAAACATTTTAATTTTTACATCAATATTCCACCCACATCTTTTGTCATTCAATAAATTGATCATTTTAATATTCATGAATTTCTATTTTCCACAATTGCACATGCAAGAGTGCAGCAAGAGTAACTGAAATAAAATAAAAAAATCTTAAAGAATGCTTTGATAATATAGTCCACAGGAAAGCTACTAGTAGGAATGAACAGGATAAAAATAGCAGACAGGACTGCTCTTTATCTATCATAATCATGGTTAGGTATATGATATTTTCAGATTTTTTGTTTTATTTTACTATTTGATTCCAACACATCTTTCTCAAGACTGAGTCAAGAGTAATGCTGCCCCATAATAAAATACCATGCTTATAATATAAATAATTTATATCATTCAGATACAGATAAACTTGTGATTAATATCTTAAGCATTACAATCATAAAAATTCATGTTCTCATTTGGTTAGACACAGAGTCGATCAAATAGTCTGGTGCTATTTTGCAGGCTTCCAAAAGACCCTTGCCACCCATACGTGTGTTACTCCAGAGGCTCAGGACTTCCATACAGTGAAATTATTATCACTATTGTGATCGTGATTCCTTTTCTATTGTGAAGGTTATTTATGAGAAAGTTTTGGGGCGTACCCAAACTACTACAGGGCACACAAATGACGAGTGTCAGCAAATTTACATCAAGCATGGATGTTTACTACGGACAAGGTTGTTTGGACTATTATATTAATGAACCAAAGGAAAATTAGGTTAAGTCCCACATATAAACAAAAATACACAATAATAACAGAAGACATAGAAATTTTTTTTTTGAACCAGTAGAGGAAATCAATATTTGATAGCTTCTCAATTTTCACTAGCAAATACAACCCAGACAGCATTTAGATACTATTTGAGGAGTTTTCAGGCACTATCCCCTTTCTTGACTGCAGATAGCCTATTTTTTAGATATAACACTCAATTTTTCTTCAAGGTTTTACTTATCGTGAAGATTTTTCCAAATAGTTACTGCAAACATACTGCTCCGCACCTCTACAATTAACGCATTTGCAAGAGACTATTTCAAAAGCATGAACATTCCTGATGCTTCATATCAAACTCGGTTTGCTTAGTTGTTTTGCTCTGTGGTCTTTGATCTTTTCAAGAGGCCATACCTTCCAGTTCTCATTATTCACAAACAATCAACATTTTTAACTCCAAATATTGCAATCATGGCCATTCAAATTATATGAAACTAGTAGAATAAGATTGTCTATGCTGGTCAGTTTTATAGAATACAGAATCAAAATATGTTTCATAATGCTCGTAGGATTTTCTTGATTTGCAACGTGATCACAGGAACAAACAGGCGAAGAAGGTCCACAATGTAAAGGTTGAGTCTCCTGTCTAGTGAAAGAGAGGATGGCAGTAGAGACTAGCAATGCCCTGTAAGGGAAGATACAATCACACCAATCTATCATTATCAACAAACTGGGTATTAGTACCATCAAAAGGATGTTTGGTTCCCCTAGTTCTTGAGATAAATAAAAGGAGATGATTAATCTTTTGGTGTTTTAGACTGCTTGCAAGGTTCTTCACCTATGAGTATTCAGTTCCCAAAGGTACAAAGCCAATTGCCTTGGTCAAGGTAACAAAAGAATGCAGAAAGTGATCCTCCCAAGTCCCTAAATAAGAAATAATACCTCCCTCGAATCTCATATAGACCGCCAGAAGATAAAATGTTTGTTTATCTTCACTTCCTGAAGGAACAAAGGTGACAGATCTTATCATTCTTGGGAATATGCTGGTTAATTTCCACTCACAACTAGTGGAAGGATACTCCAAGTTGGCCAAGTGGGATACAAAGGCTATGAGTCTGGTATCATTGAGTATAATCTAGACAAACAATGATGCCATCCTCATTATGCTAGAAATACTGGACATAGAAAGCTATTTTGAGGCTAAGGGATTGAGGAAGTGAAATCCATATAACATGAATTTACTGCCAATAGATATCTTCTCTAACTATTTTAATTGATCAACTTCTTATTAGGTAAGAGGCGAGGAAGAGAATTCACTGAGTCTTTGAAAAAAGGAACCCTATCTATAGAAAATACTAATAGAGCGGAGAAGAGCTAGCCTCTACATGCCAACCTTGGTGTTGTCCATCCAAACTTGTGGAGGCAACCCACTTTGACAAGCAAAGCACTAAAGGTATCTTTGTCTACCAACATGCAATCACCCATGGATCAAACTCTATGAAGCTGTAAGATGATCCTAAAGATGTTCTCAAGACAAAGAGGCTATACAGAAACCAGGCATGAACAATACATTGTGGACTTGTTTTCTTACAACAGATTACATCTTGGAGAAGGATGGTCTTAAAACGTTCAATACATGCCCAATTTGCAATCCTAAAACTTGGGCCAGATCTCAGGACCATAAAAGATTGTAACGATGCAATGAAATACACACATCTTGATAAAAATATCTTAGAAATGGATCCAGAAATATTGGTGTTCCAAAGTTTATCTGAAATAGATCATGTAATTAATACTAAATATCATTCGAGTGAGGATTTGGTGAATTCTCATGCTTGGGTGGTGTTTAGAGCATTTCCTAGGGGTCTTGTGGAGTTGATATGGCTAGAACCTGCCACAAAATAGATCAGTCATCTTTGGGAAGGCATATCTTTTAGTAGAGGCATCCAATTGAGGTCATTCTTTTTTCATTGAATAGTTTTCAAAGAGATATGCCTACCTTTGTTAAAGATCTGACCTTAATTCATGATGTTATAGTCTGAACTGTCTTTTTTCATCAAATTGCAGTAAGAGCGCTGATGCCATGGGAACAGAAGCATTTCAGAGCAAGTGAAGCATTACAGACATTTCTTACAGAAGATGAAATGTAGGGTTGTTGGGAGACAAAGAGACAGGTCTGGCAGCGAAAAGCATCCTTGGGGATCATTTGAAAAGAAGTTGAAACATTGAGAGAGATTGAGAGGAGAAGAGTAGCCACTACTGTGGCAGGTTGCTACGATTGTTGGGGCAGACCCTGCTATTGCTGGTGAAGAACTACAGCCATGGAAGACTGTTACTATTGGCTGGGAATCAGAGCAAGGTGGAGCAGAGTTTCATGAGAGCTTCTTTTCTTATCATTACCATGTTGTTGTTGGTTGGATGGATGGATGGACAACATCATAGCCTATTGATCAGTATGTAATGTAAGAACCCTAGTGTCGGATGAACAACATCATAGTCATTCTATGCTATTCATTTGTTCATGTTGAGATAGAATTGTTTGGTGTGAGTGTGACAATCATATTAAGAGTGAGGAGGTTATAAGTGGCAATCATAGCATTATATTATCTTAACATTGTAAATTGTTACCTAGCTGCTGTGAGGGATTTTCAGCAGTTAGAGAACTTGTTTCCTTCATGTTGCCCAAAAGAGTGGTCTAAAAGAAGCTTGGTAGTCTTTCAGCAAGATGTTGTGTGAAGTAGAGCTGGGATCATGGGGTGACAGTGAAATAGAGGATTCATTAATGAAGATATTATTGAACTAACAGTGCTAACGTCATTCTTGCAGTTAGGAAAATGCCATTGCAGTAGTCAAAACTGCATTTTCTGAGTTGTACTAAGATTTGGCAGAGCTTGGAGAGTGTGATCAGTTGAGCTGTGGGTGTAACAATTGTCCAAGGATTGGCAATAGCATTCAAGTAACCTTGGTTGTACTTCATTCCTATGTTCAATAAGTAAATCTCAGACTTGTTAAAGTGGATATATCCCCACATTGGGGTGAATCATTATAAATACCTAAGTTCTTTGTGTGTGTGCATTATTTTATTGGTTATGTGTTGATTTGATAATCAGTATTTATGCATATTAAAAACATAGAGAGCATAGAGAAAATGGACTTAGTAAAGTTTGTAAATTTGTATTTGAGGATCCAAGTAAGCAATAGGCTTCTGCTGATTACAAATCAAAAGTAGAGAGGAAAGCATTTCCCTTTCAAGGTTGTGGCTATTCAGCAAGCTTCAAATTGAGGGAAGGAATTGAACTCCTAAATATACGCCGGATGTAGTGATCTGTACTGGATCAACATTGTACAAAACTTAGAACTCAGCAAGAGAATTTGCAAAGGTATTGATGATCATAACCGTAGTTATGCTACAGTTGCATGCAAGTTGGCAAAGTTTAAAGAAATTTTGTGGGTTTTGTGTTTTTTTGCTAATTTAAAAACTAAAGAGACTAATTTTATTTCAATTTCAGAACTAAGATTTAGAGCATAAAGACATGACCACTGGTACATTTTGAAAAAATTTAAATTCTTCAAATTACTATGAGACTGAAGTCCTAGAAAACAAAAATTGTGACCAATTGTTAATAGAGAACTTGTCTCCACTCCATTTCTTCTCTTCTTCTAAAAATATTTGGCTTTTCATGTGACGTGTTGATATTTTGTCTAGTTCTATGTCCAACAGACAAAAATTAAGTAAATTTCTCTTGCATAATCAAAATGCTATATTCCTCCTCTCCTCGTGACAAAGGCATCTCCCACTTTGTTTCTCCTCATCTTTACACATAAAACTTCAAGATTCACATATCGCTCAAGATAGTCATCTACTTTGTGTGCATACTCCCTCTCGTCTCAAACTTTTGCAACTATTTATCAGATAAGTTAAAGTATGTCGGTTAACCCCTTTCCATACTTATCCAGAATAATATTCTCTTATACTACAAGCTTTGTGTGACCAAAATAATGACTAATTCTTGTTCTAGTAAGTTTCATTCTATCGGACTTACATGCCTCTTTCATACTATCATGTTTCCTCGCTTAGCCAAAAATCCCTTGTCCCTCAAAAGGCCTCTTGTCAAAACAACTTATCTCTCTTCGGACTAGCCTTCTTTGTTCATATTGCTTTTTTAATTGCTTGGCCAAAGATCCCTTGTTTGTCAGAAAGCCCCATGTCAAATCAGTCTTATCTCTCTTCAGACTAGCCTTCTTTGTTCAGACTACTTTGTTAATTGTTAGCTGGAGATCCCTTGTGAAATAGCCTTATCTCTCTTCAAACTCGCCTTCTTTGTTCAGATTGCTTTATTAATTGTTTAGTCAAGGATCCCTTGTCCGTTAGAAGGCCCCTTGTCAAAACAACTTTATCTCTCTTTAGACTAGCCTTCTTTGTTTGTACTGCTTTGTGTTGGCATGTTTCTCTTTCCTACCCCAGCATATGGCTATGAGAAATGGGATCAAAGAACGTACAACACCTTAGATGAGGAGGCGTTACTCTCCCCCACTTGAAAGGACTGGTACCCCAAGGTTCTCTTATCCTCAAATGAATAGGCTACACGCAGTAGATCTTGAAATGCTTAGACTATGTTATGAGAATGACTTGGAATAGGTCTTGCCAAATGGTAGAGGCAATAATTGTCACCCAAAATAAAATTTGTTTCTGAAAAGACTCAGAGTTATCTTTGTACTGTGTCAAGAGGTGTCCCTTGCCGTTTCAAAAAAGTGTGAAACAAAGAAAGGGAAAAATAAGGAAAGTGAAAAGGGAACAAAGTAAAAAGGAATGATATGGCACTTGCGTTAAGCTCTAGCTATACTCTCTTCACCAACTCAGAAGGGTTTGGATGTCTTTCTCCCCAGGTTTGTTATGAATTCAACATTCACCCATCCACTCCTATAGCAAACAACATGAAAGACATATAAGAGGAAGCTTTGAAGCTAAATGCAATTTTAGGAATGATATGGAAAGAAGTAGATCAAAATATTATGAATGTTGTCATCAAGTTAAACGAAATAGAGAGAACAAGCAAAAGTGCATAAGTTTGCATGCAAATTGTGAGTACTGTTTAACCAAGCAATAGCATCAACACTTCAAAAGACATTCAATGTTCTTTTCCCTAAAAATTCCAATGATTTTCAAAGGAAATGATCATAAATATCAACACCATTACAAGTAGACACCAAGCATAAAATCAAACTCACAATTCCATTAAATGAAAAGAGTAGCAATTTCTATTGATTATGCCAAGTTTTACAAAGTCTTTCAAGTCTTGCACAAAGTAGCTCTCCTCGTGCAAAAATTCTATCATCCTCCTCCTCTTGCTTGCCCCCAAGGGGTATTTAAAGTTGTGGGGTGTTGCCCTAATCCTAATGCAATTTCAAATAAAATTAATTGAAATTAATCCTAATTTCATGAAATAAACCCTAATCTGAACCAAATGATGACAAGTGTTAATACAAGACTAAATCCAACACTTGTGGGAGCAAATCCTCATCCATCACAAGGTTCAATCAAAATGAATAATGTTTTGAGATACATATTGAAATGAAATTATGCAAAATAAAATGAAATTGAAAATGTTGCATCTCAAGTGCAACGCCTCCATCCAACTGATGCTCATGAATTCATCCATCTCTTTCACCTTTGCAACACATGACTTGAAATCTTCATTTTCTAGTACTCACAAGGGCAACTGTCAACCTGTAGGCTTTGTTGGAATGAACTAGGACCCTTCATCTTCGAAACCTAAGCGCCTAGGACAAGGCGCATCACCAAAAAAACTTAAAAACTTGTCTTTTAAAAAGGTGTGCTTGAACTGGGTGACCTCCTAGTTTGAGCGATGATTGAGAAAGCCATCTTTTGTCTTTTTTCTCATGCGTTGATCTCCTTGTGTGATTCTCACTTGATCTTGGTGCTTCTAAGGCTAGGATTCAACCAAATTTTTACTTCAAACCCCCCAAAAGGTCTTCCAGCTTGAGTGCACCTCTCCAGAAGTCATGTTTCTGTCTTTTTTTTCTATGTGCCCTCATCCTTTTGCAAATTTGAGTTGATTTGGATGCTTCGCAAGCCTATACTTAGTCATTTTCCACCTTGAATCGATCCTGGAGCTCTCCTACCTTGAGCGTATGTTTTAAAAAGTCACAAATTTGTCTTTTGAAATGATGTGCTTGACCTAGAGACAACCCCAACCTTGGCTCATGTTTTGAAAAGTCATAATTATATCGTTTTGAAACATGTGTTTTTCTCTTGGGGTAATTTTGAGCTTGTTTTGAAGTCTTAGGGCCAATACTTAGTCATTTTTGGTATGCCAAATCCATCCTAGTGTCCTCCTAACTTGGGCGCATGTTTTGAAAAGTCATTGTTGTCGTTTTTCATCATGTGCTTGAATTGGGAAGCCTTCTGAGTTGCACGCATGTTTTAGAAAGTCATAATCTGTCTTTTTGAAACATGTGCTAGTCTCCTTGTGCAATGTTGAGTTAATTTTTGATGTTTCGGAGTCATGCCTTAGCCAAACTCTCATGTCAAACTCACCTGGAAGGTCCTTCAAGCTAGGCGCATGTTTTGAAAAGTCATCTTTTTGTCATTTTGAAACATGTGCTCACTCCCTGGTGTTGGGCAGTTTTTCTTTCCTACCCTCCTTTTCTTGGAAGAGGAGGTCGGAGAGGACTCCAACACCTTAGGTGGAAGGGCGTTACCCCTCCCGCTATGAGGACTGCTTACCCCAAAGGTTCTTCTTTGTTTAGGAATAGCTTCTCGACTCACCAGAACAACCCAGCTCAGGCTGAGATGTTTAAAGTTGTTGTCGATGCTAACCCAGCATGGATCAAGGGACTCTGAGTTTGCTAAGTGTGATTCACCAAAGTTGTTTCCAAAGAAAAGAGGAAACAAAGTGCAAAAGTTGTAGAAAAAAGTGTAAAATAAAGAAAAAGATGCTGAAAGGGGAAAATGGTGGAATGATGTTGCAATTAAGGTCACCGTGAGTTTATGGACTTATGGACTCAACTTTGGTTCATTCGAAGTCACCCCGATGGGACTCGGATCATGTTCCTGGCACCCCTTTTCTGGCCTACTAGCCAACAACACAAATGGTCTAGTAGACGGAGCGGGAAGCAGTAGGCAAGGAGTTCAAAGATACAAGGTAAGGCAGGCGAACCCAGGTGAGGTTGCTGAGGTGAATGACATCACCAAGGTATCCGAATGAGAATCAAATCTAAGATGCAAGAGGAAAATATCATTGTTCAATCATCAACACATTCACTTCAAAGAATATATAATTATCTCTCATCCGACTCGAAGGAGTCTTACAAGATGCACCAAGCAAGATATGTTAATAACAACAATAATAGAACGAGATTGAAAGCACTTCCAACTATTCATTCACATTTACAACTGCACATAAGAAACAAAACGTCCACGGTACTTAATCACACCCAAATGAAACACTTAGAAATTTCGAGCCCAAAATGCACTAATTTCTTATTTGTCTCAAAAGTGTCAATCCCCCCTTCAAATGAAGCAAAATGGGGTATAAATAGTTTTGGTTAGCAACCCTAGTGTTGCCCTAACCCTAATTGCAGTTTACGAGAAAATAAAAGTGGTCCAATAAAATC
>Ga0068628_1000863_pt1 | contig 11788 bp, 7 predicted proteins | sample InSIn2gowninarea_FD_77431 | JGI IMG/M metagenome (GOLD analysis project Ga0068628, IMG submission 77431) | Clean room microbial communities from NASA Spacecraft Assembly Facility at Jet Propulsion Laboratory, Pasadena, California, USA -... ... | reverse complement strand
TTTAGAAAGGCTTTCGATACAGTTCCTAGATACAACCTTTGGAATAGATTAGAAGAGCTAAAGGTTCCTCTCAAGTTGAGAGCTGTCACTATAAAGTTATACGAGAATGTAATTGCCAAGCTAAAGAGCAGTGAGGGGTGGTCAAAAGATATTAAGTGTAACATCAGAGTTAAACAAGGTTTCCCCCTCTCCCCCACCCTATTTGTCATTTACATCGATAAGCTCAAAGGCTAATTAGAGGAAGAAGGATGTGATGGCATGATCTTAGCTAGGATAGTCGTCATCCTTCTTCTCTATGCTGATGATATTGTTCTTTTCGCAAGGTACCCATCTAATCTTGATAAGCAACTCAGGCTTCTTAAGGATTTCTGCACTACCATGGGTATGATTGTTAACACTGACAAAACAAAAGTTATGATTATCAAATCCAAGAAGGCACTTACGCCAATTTTATGTATGACAATAATAACTTGGAGGAAGTGTATTCATACAAGTACCTAGGAATTGATATTCATCACAAGCTCAACTGGAACCATAGCATTGAGAAAAGATTAATGGGGGGTGGAAAGCTTATTTTGATCTTGAAAATAATTGTAAAACAACAAACCTCGTAATGTGGAATAAAAAGAAGTTCCCCTTTGAAACTTTAGTCACTCCTGTTATCTTATATGACTGTGAAGTTTGAGGTTGCAACATCTCCAGAGAATCATGGAGAAAGATTGAGCAAATCCAGAAGCGTTTTATAACTTATAACCTAAAAATTAAAAGTAATACACCCTATCCTATTCTCCTTATAGAAGGAGATCTTTCCCATACTGAGAGCCTAGCTATGATGAGGTTTCCCCTATACAAGCACAAACTCAATAACATAGACAGTCATAGAGTTCCTAAGCTAGCTTTAAATTCCAGCCAAAACCACCTAAGGCTCAATCGGGGGTGGCATAAAGGCACAAGGGCCTGGTTAAACTATTGGGAGATCAACAAGAATGATGCATTGCAAAACATAAATAACATTAAAGATATTGTTACTTCTAAGTTCAAAGAAAAAATGTGGTGTGAGAAAGATTTAGTGGCTAAAAGAAAATTAAGTTATTATAAGAAGGTCATCAACCCCACCCTAGAAGATCAAAAGTATCTCTCTATTTTAACTAATATATCAAGGATTAGAACTAATTCTCATGAGCTCCATAGTGAAACAGGTGGTTGGGCAGTTCATAAAATGTGATGGATGGAAAGGATCTGCCATATATGTGAGAATAGGAACATCGAGGATGAAAACCACTTCCTCTTAGAGTGTCCCATGTACAACCACATTAGATCTCAGTTTCACAATCTTTATTACAATACTGACCTTCCTAGCCTTTTACAATGTCAAAATTATAGTGAGCTCAGGAGGCTTCTCTCCAAGCTTTTTGAGCTTGGGAATAAAAACTTAAATGAAAATAAATAATTTGTTTCTTTATGTGTGATAGACCAATGTTTGGTCTCATCATCATCATCATCATCATCATCATCATCATCATTTTCTTATAAACATTTAAAAACACCAATTTGATTATCACAAAAAATATCACAATATTATTTTATTGGACAATATTTTTTCTAATATCTTAATCAAAATCCTTCTTACTTAAAAAAATATATATTCTTCCCATAGTTATCTCCTATAAATAAATATATTTTTATTAAAAAAAAATTTTAATATATTTTCTAATGTATTTTCAACTATTATTTTAAGTATTATGAAGAGGTATTTAATTTTATTTAATACTATATTTTATAACATGTTTAAAAATATTTATTTTAATATGTTTTATAAAGTTTCAAAATTTTTATAATTAGTCTAAAGAGTTTTGGATAGATGGTGATAGGGTGCTCTCTTAAGACATTATTTGAAGTAAATTCATCGTTTAATTCCTCATCCCAATCAAAAAGATATATTAGACATAATAAAGATATAGTCATACCAAATTTATAAAAATAAAATCTTTATAATTAAAAGACAAACCATTTTGTATAATATTTTAACTAAAATCTTTTTAACTTATAAAATTTATTTCTCATATATATATAATTAATTATAATTATAATTATATAATTGATAATATCTTTATTATTTTGTGAAAAAATGAGATAAAAATAAGACACTGTATAAAGTCCTTATAATTGAACATTATTGTTATTAATAGGGTGAAACTCTTTATTGAAGTTTATTATTTGCTCATTATATTTTTAAAAAAGTTTATACTTTATTTGTATTAATTATTCAATTGTTTTTACAATATTATTTATAATGATAATAAAATAATATATGTTTTAGCTATCTATATAATTATATAAAAATTGTTGTCTTATTTCTATTATCTTTTAATTATTTTAAAATTTAATTTTTTAAATATATAATTTTGATTTTAAAATAAAAATTAATCATATATATAATTATTTTAATAAAAATAATTTTATATTTTAAATAATTTTAAATATTAATATTATTTTTTTCCATTATTCTTCCTCACAAATGGACCATCTTTGTGTAGTTCCCATAAACCAATGTGTAGTTCCCATAAACCAATGCAAAAAATATGTGAGCCATCCAGATCCGACCTTAAAACTATGAAAACATGACTTGCACCAAGTCAAAAGTGTGGGGCCACGGATGGCCTGCTCTGCAGTTTCCGTCCAACCAACGTGGATCCTGTCTATTGATGGGTCTATTGATGGGTCGGGTGGGACGTTTCTCTATTTTACCTTTCGCGGGCTGGAAGAGTCGGGCGTCGTTTGTAACGCAACGGCGCATTGTACATCAAAAGGTCACTTTATTCGGTTTCAATTTTCGAATGGTTTAGATTTCCTCCTTTCGTTAATTTTTAATGAAGTGACTTTGGTACCTTGTTTTTTTAATGAAGGGAACGTCGGATTGTTATTGACGTAGAACGGACTGTGCCCAGGGAGATGAATGGGGAGGTGTTTTCGCGGTGGGGAATTCAGTAAATTTGGCTCGTGACGTAGTTTTACTGGCATTATACAAATAGCAAAATGCGCCGTCGTCCTTGCACGAATTGCATCGATCTTCCAACCACATTTTCACGACAAAGAGGGTAAAAAAGTTGACGCGCTAAGATTTCGGAATCGATTAAGTTTAACAGAGTTTAATTAGGTTTCGCATTCCATTGTTGTGAAGCCATTCTAATTTGTAATTTAGTCGTGATTGGAACGTATCCGAACTTGAATTTATTAAACAAATATTATAAACCTAAAATGGAATTAAAATGGAATTTTTTTTTTTTTGCAGTTTACTTTTCTTACTATTAAAGATCAAAAATATATATTTTTAAATATATACTAATAAAATTTATTAAAAATATTCTACTAGTAAATTTATATATATAAGAGATTAAAATTCATTTTTAAATTAATGAAAAATATAGATAGAATACATCAAACTTAATATTATATATACGTTGGTTAGAAATATAATTGGATTTGAGTTGTAGCCCCTGCATTATCAAGGAATTTCTATCTTGGAAATCGTTGCAGAAAACAAAATTCTCCAAAATTAATAATATACATAAAATTTTAAATTTTCTTTCTCTTTTTTAAATTAATTTAAATTTATAATTAAAAATATTTTAATGTTATATATATATATATATATATATAAAGTTTAGTCGAACTATATTTTCATCTTTGATATATCACTGAGATGAAAGCGGAGAAATGATTCATGAAAAATATATATAATACATCAAACTCAATATTTTATATGTTGATTCAAATATAATTGGATTTGAGGTGTCACCTTGTATTATCATGGAGTTTTTATCCCAAAAATAAGTGTAGAAAACAAAATTCTTCAAAATGAATAATATAGATAAAATTTTAAATTTTATTTGTATTTTCCAAATTCATTTAAATTTGCAATTAATCATATTTAAATTTTTCATATATATAAATAAATAAATATATATATATATATATATATATATATATATATATATGCATATTGGGTAAACTATATATTCATTATCTATATTTTTTTTTCCTAAATTGTTTTTTCAAATTTTTAATATGATTTTTTCTTTCTTCTTTAAGCTTCCTAGGACTACATCTTCATCATGATCTAGGCAGGGAATTGAACGAATGGTTTAACATCAAGGAGTGCCTTAAAGGAGCACTGGATCACTATCTATCTAAGAACCATGGAATATAAATTTTAAATTTTAAGAACATATATTTTTTATAATTTATTTTGATAAAAATAAATTTATATTTAATTTATTCTATAATATTTATTCATGTAATTTTTCATTATTAATGTCTATTTAAATTTGTGGCCAAATCTTGATTTGTGTTTCTTAAAGTGCTAGGGCACTCGGATTGTGAAGAGTTCATAGATCAAACTTATGATTTCAATAAATCCCTGCAAGATTTTAAATAAATTAAATCCAAAAATAAACTAGAGAATTTTCCAAAAAAATCACACTTAACCATACTTATTTGAATTGTTTATCAAGGTTCTTTGCCTTCCTTCCAAAAAAATTATCAAAACTTGTTGACTTGCACCCACTCAAACGTATGTCAATTAGAGGATACGGGGGCCACTGATGGCCAGGCTGTGCCGTTTGCAATGAACGGGAAGCTAATTTTGTATGGCTTTAATGTACCCATGGCTGTTCGGGGCCGGGCGGGACGCTTTTCTATTTTACCTTTCGAGGGACTGGAAGCGTCGGGCTTTGTGTGCAGTGTGACATGCATTAATCTCACCCTTTTCCACATCGAAAAGTCACTTTATTTCGTCTTAGGTTTTAGAAGGAATGACATAGAAATGCTGGAATTAACGTCCTATGGAAAGGTGTGTTTTGTTCTTAAAAGAGAAAGGGCTATGGATCTTGAACTTCGGATTGTTATGGATGGGGAATGGTCTGCGGGGAGAGAATGAATTGTGTGTGTTACGCCGCGTGGAATTTGCTGGATGCGCTGAATGTGGCTCGTGACGTAGTTTCACTACTATTGCGCAGACAGCAAAATGTCCGCTTGCATGTGGAGGACCGCGTAGTAGGTATGGTATCGTCCTTCGAGCACAATTTCGTGACGTACGATTAAACATGAAGAGAACACATGGAAAAATACGTATGGTTTAGGAATCGAAGAACGACGTCTCAACTAAGCTTAATTCAGTTTCGCATCCCATCAATCTGATCAATTAACAGTTAGAATGTAATTCAATTTTTATTTTCTCAAAAAAAAATTGACAGGGAAGGTTAAAAAAGAATAATAAAATTTTGACGAGGAAAGTAAAAAAATAATAATGTGTGATATAGAGATAAGGGTGGTGATAATTAATATTTATTAAAATTTATATAAATTATAAAATTTTCAAAGATAAAATAAATAAAAATTGATAATTTGCCAGTTTTTTCTAATTTGTTAATTTAGAAGATCAACAAGATAGCAGAGTGTGATAACTATTTTGAAAATTAGATGGAAAAAGAATATAAAATGTATAATTAAAGAGAAATTATTTTCTTAACTTCAACTTTCTTAGTATTATAATGTAACAAATTCTTAAGTGACAAACTCTTTCGTCTCAAAGTGTCTTTAAGAATTCACCAACCTTCCAATTTTATTTCAAATCTCATAAAAATTAATTTATATCTTAACAATATCAATATACTTCTTATCATAATCAAAATATAAAAATTATTGTTTTGATCCATTTTTTATTTATAATAAATTATATATATATATATATATATATTATTTTTCTCTTAAAATTAACCACTCCCTTAATAATTATTATCACCCAAATAAATATTTCTATTTGAACCATGATAACAAACCACTTTAACGTATGTTAACCTACTTATACAAGAACTTTTCCTTTTCTATCGGTCTACTGGTTTCCTGCTCCAATATTTTATTAATTATTCTCTTTATCTATCTTCAATGCTGGACTAAAATAAGGTTATTTTATTAATTATTCTCTTTATCTATCTTCAATGCTGGACTAAAATAAGGTTTTTATCATGGTGTTCATTATGTATTTTCTTACATTTATTAATTTACACAAAAAATATATATATTAGACTATATTTTTTCCAACATACTCTACAATTTAGGATCTCTCGTAACCAAGAAATTTATAGTACGATCCTGTCCCACCTACTCTACAATTTAGGACCTCTCGTAATGGAGTCGAGTTTAGCATAAGACTAATTCCATGATACAAAAGTAGAAAAGGATCCCAAAGCACAATTTTGAAAACTAGAACTATAATTTAATATTTTGCATTTCCAACAGAATTATTCATTTGATTCATAAAGAAATTAGAAATTATATTTATCGGTGTGTATTGAAAAAAATAAAATAAAACAACTTGTATTAATAATTTTAATAAAATAAAACAACGTGCATTAATAATTTTATTGGTCAACATTGTTATTATCAACATTTTTCATATATTTACATTCATATTATATTTTTTTATTGTAACATAGCTATACCATAAACGATTTTATTTCTGAATTATTTCTAAGAGATTTAAAACTCTCTTGCATTGATGAATTTGAAAACTAGATTAGTGTAACATCCCACAAAAGTAATAATATTTACTTTTACCATGCAAATCAGAAATTAGTTGCAAAAGTAATTTTAATTTTCTTAAACCGATTTTGTATTTGGAAATTAGTTCCAAAAACTAATTTTAAAACTAATTACTCCTGCCATTATCATAAATGGAGATGTCACATACCCGTACCCTCAGCAATTTTTTTTTATTTTTTTTTTATTTTATTTTTTTATTTTTTTTTTATAACACAAATATTTGGTAATATCTCACCATCTCTATACATGGTTATTTTATGGTTTGCAAATAAATAAACAACGAATGCCTATCATTTACCAACATGGGTTTACCGCTGACTTATATTATGCATATGTCGTATGCTAACTGCGGACTATTATACGCATGCCGAGACATTATAATATCGATGTAATAACAAGGGTGCACATATATCTTTATCATGGCAACTGTAATTCTGCTAATCGTTGACTCATGTTATGTTTGAATTATTATATATATGTATAGCACTTTGGCAATCGATGCATCTTATGGTTAATATTTGGGTTGCTTCGGCTGTTTCCTTGGTACTGTCCAAGTGCACCACCCGAGACTGCCGCCGGTGTTGTCATGTGATGAGCGTACGTGGCATTCCCTCCGCCGGTCCGATCATGTGGAGGGCAGATGGCTGCCATAAATTCTCGGCCAACCTTACTGCTCGATCAAGGGCTGAGATACTTCGTGAAAGATCTAACGGTGGAAATGCATCCAAATGTCCCGCCCGAATTGTGAATGGTATAAGGTTCTACTTTCTATTTGCTCAGGTTATTGTAATTCCGCTATCGCGCCATTCCGTTTCATTCGGGCTGCTGTAACCTTCTGTGCCGAGAGCATGAAGGCGTCGAGACGCTGCTCCACCCAGCTCCGCTACAAGTGCGAGCTAAGCTTCAGTGTTTTCCACCGGTTATTTCCTCTGATCATTGCTCTACTTTATGTTGGTCTATTCAGGTTTTTCCCTTGCTCTTCAAACCGTCGAATGGATCCTTCTCCATTACTGACAATTGTCCTATGGTTGCATGCAGTGGTATCCATCTCTGGTTTGCGGCGGATAAGGAGGTCCGCCTATGGAAACCTGGGTGCTTGCGGCTCTACCACAGGTTTGCAGTTGAATGAGGATATTTGTTCTTTGTTTTGCTGAGACTGCTCACAGAGGGTTTTCCTTTACGCCTATCCGTAGCCCACCTTTAACCCTACCGTTTTGATCGCAGGTGGCTACGGAAGGCTTCCTCTGTCTCGCTTTATGACTGCTTTGTGCCAGCTATGGGTTTATCAACCCTAACGCTACCAGCGTTGAGTCTGGAAAGTTTCTATATGAATGTAATGCTGTGTTTGTATAACTGTGATTTGGTATTTAAACTGTTAATATGGTTATATGCCGGAGGGCGTTTCGGCCACGGCACTGTTGCATATTGATGGGCATTGACCCTTTGTAATTCCTTGTTTAATGTTTATCACAGCCTTGCGGCTTTCTCCATTCTGCCTCGCGACTTAAGTGCAGCTTGCAATTGACAGTGTAATCGTTTATTATTTATAATGAATTCCAGTTTATTTATGCTACTGTCTCTCTGTTTGCGGAAATACTGGTTTCCTTGTATTTTTAAAGGTCGGGGAAAATCCTATCCACCCGGATGCCCCGAACTCTGACCATGCAACCTCTGTTGATTTTTGCTATAGTATATTGTCTTTATGAAGGTTTTTATGCATATATTTATTTAGTATTCGGTATGTATCTCACTGTCTGTTTATTTGGCTTACATGACGGTTCCATAAACAGTGCAGACGGCTCGGTTAGCCGGCCATATGTCTGCGCTGTGCCAGGAACAGGTCTAACATGACGCTCATACCAAGAGCCACAGCATGGTTTCATAACCGAGTGTTCTGCATACCAACTTATTGACAGTATTAGGTATCGCTTGGTTGTTTTCTAAATTTTTACATGTATACAGCCGATTCTTATTCTATGAACATTGCTGGTTCATCGCATATTAATTTTATTAAGGGTCCTCATGACACGGCGCTTCCCTAAGGGGATTCATGCATGTTCATTTAAAGAGGGATCTCGGATATCAGCGTTTCCCTATAGGAACGCCTGTACCGTGATACCCGGCTGCCCATATATCTCGTTTTCCTGAGATAAGGCATATAAAGGGTGACCAGCGCCGCAAGGTTATATGTCCATTTATTTTATGTGTGCTGCATATATATATTTAGCTGTGAATACAAGGTTACTCAAGTTTTAATTGAAATAATTGACATTAAATAATCATTGGGGTTTCTCTGTTGGCTTCGAGCATAACCCGTCTTTCTTGGATCTTACCGGTTCTTTCCCGTTTCCTTTGCCTCGGGTAGATAGTACCGCCTTCAACCATGCTATTTGCCTTACTTGTCTTGCGCTTCCATCTTAACAGCGGGACTTGCTTGGTCTGTTCGCGTTCCACCAGGCTCCGAAGCAAGTCTCTGGACTTGTAGGCGCAGTCTCTGTCTGCAATTTCAGAACACAGAGTCCTAAATGTGTGTGTATATATATATATATATATATTGACCTGTACTATGCAACTGTGGTGTCACAGACGTGCCAGTAGTAATTTTCTTTCCAAGAACCTATTTGTTTGTCTCATAGGTATCTACAGTCTAACTTAAATTACCTGTGACACTTACAGAGAAGTAAGGGTTCAGTCTTACTTACCTGGTTGCTGCCAGCCTTTAGGTTCTCATTAAGTCACTTGCAAGCTCATGCATAATCTTTTAGCCGCCCAACCACGAGACTCGTCTTTCGAGACCAGAGCCTCCCCCCTAGCTTCCTCTTGCCAGATCCCTATCCTCAGCAAGGGTGCACAGTGTGCTCGACTATCTGGTCCTTACCAGACTTAGTCCTCAGCTCACTTTTCTTTTCCTCTCTCTTTTTCTCTGTCCGCCTGTCTCTACAGCACAGACCTTTTTGTCATTCCCTCCCTTTTCCTTTGGGAATTTTCAGTTAGAGAGGGTGGTTAAAGTCAGTTCCAATAACTGACTTTTCTTGCCAACTCCCTCCCAAGAGTTGCCAACAATATCATGAGTATTCTTTTCCCCTTAAACATTTAAGTGCATTTAAAAAAATAAAAGAAATACTCTGAAATTTTCCTTTAACAATCAATGAGATAATCTTGCAATGTCATTTCTAAATTCAGTCTTTTACCGTAGTAAAACTAAATATTTACATTCTCCTGGGGTCATCACATCTCCCCCTCCTGAGATTGGACATCGTCCTGATGTCTGCTGTTCACAAACAGTCCCAGATAAGCCTTCTTAAGAAGCTCTTCATCTTCCCAGGTGGCCTGATTAGGCCCATAGTGCTGCCACTGCACTTTAACTTGGGTAATAACTCGCTTCCGCAACTGCACTTCTCTCCGGTCGAGAATGCTCAGCGGTTCGACCAGGACCTCTCCTTCCGGTTCGACCTGCAATCATCAATAATATCAGTTAATTTCTATTTTCAAAAATATGTATCAATAGTTCAACTGAATTCAGTCCTTACCCGTATATCTTGCCATTTGATCACATGCTTAGCGTCGTAAATGTATTTTTTAAGCATGGAAACATGGAATACATTATGAATTATAATATGGCTTGGCAAAGCAAGCTGGTAGGCTACCGACCCAACTCTTGCCAAGACCTGAAAAGGTCCAAAATAGCGGGGTGCAAGTTTAGCGCAACCACTCCATTGCAAGGTACTTTTCCGGGCTTGTATTCTTACATAAACATGATCGCCCACCTGATACTCTTTGAACCTTCGCTTCCGATCTGCAAAATTCTTTTGCCGATCCTGGGCAACCTTTAAATTAGACCGCACTCTTTTTACCATGTCTTCCATTTCCTTGAGCATTTCTGGCCCCAACCTTAATTTATCTTCCGGCCCACTCCAGCTGGAGGGTGTACGACATTTCCGTCCGTACAAAACTTCAAATGGAGACATCTGGATCGATGTGTGGTATCCGTTGTTGTACGTGAACTCTACCAAGTGTAAATAATCTTCCCATTGCGTCGGTTTTTGCATTACACATGCTCTTAACATGTCCTCAACAATCTGATTTACTCGTTCTGTCTGTCCATCAGTCTGGGGATGGTAAGCTGTACTGAAATTCAGCTGCATACCCAGTTCTGTAAACAATGCTTTCCAAAAGGCATATGTAAATTTTACATCTCGGTCTGATATTATCGTCTTTGGAAGCCCATGCAGTTTGAACACGTTTTGCATAAAAATGTGTGCAATCTGTACTACTTTATAGGTAGACTGCACTGGTATGAAGTGTGCTGCTTTACTTAACTTGTCTACTACAACCATAATAGAGTCATTATTCCTCCTTGTTCTAGGCAGTCCAGTTATAAAATCCATGGATATGATTTCCCATTTCCATTCTGGAATGGGCAAGGGCTGCAATAACCCTGCTGGATGTAGGTGTTCTACCTTAATCTGCTGACATTCTAAACACCGCGCTAAATACTTAGCCACGTGCTTTTTCATACTAGGCCAATAGTATTCCCTTCGAAGCGTAGTAAGCATCTTCTGGTATCCAGGATGACCTGCGTAGTGGCTGGTATGAAATTCATCCAAAATCAGATTTTTAAGATTGTTGTCGTTAGGTACAAACAACCTCTTTTTATAGAGCAACATTCCATACTCACCTAATTCATACCTCTGCTGACCTTCCTTGCCGGAAAGTGGTATTTGTTGTTTCATTTGTTGATATTCTGCATCGTGGTCTGCTGCCGTTTTTATCTTTTCGTGCAAGGAATTCTCCCATTTACTGAGCGTAACTTCGTATAAACATTGCACCTTACGACTCAGTGCGTCAACCACGTGGTTTTCTTTGCCTTTCAGATGTTTAATTTCGAAATCAAATCCACTTAAGAAATCTGCCCAACGGGCTTGCCTTGCATTTAGGGTGGGCTGACTAAAGTAGTTTGTCAAGCTGTGATGGTCTGTTAACAACAGAAATTTCCTTCCCAAAAGATAGTGCCGCCACATTTTAAGTGCATGTATGACGGCTGCCAACTCCAAGTTGTAGGCAGAATACTTCTACTCATGTTCCTTCAACTTTCTCGACTCATAGGCGATCACTTTTCCCTCTTGCATTAACACACCGCCCACGCCTTCTCGACTTGCATCGGTACATACCACATAATCCTTAT
>Ga0068628_1000859_pt1 | contig 11815 bp, 10 predicted proteins | sample InSIn2gowninarea_FD_77431 | JGI IMG/M metagenome (GOLD analysis project Ga0068628, IMG submission 77431) | Clean room microbial communities from NASA Spacecraft Assembly Facility at Jet Propulsion Laboratory, Pasadena, California, USA -... ... | reverse complement strand
TCAGTCATCCAACGCACTATACCTTTGAAAGAGAATCAAAAACCTTTTAAACAAAAGCTAAGAAGGGTGAACCCTGTCCTCCTCCCACTCATTGAAAAGGAGGTTAAACATATGTATGAAGCTAGTATCATTGCACCTATTAGGTTCTCAGAATGGATTTCAAATCTAGTGCCTACTAGGAAGAAAAGTGGAGAGATAAGATTGTGTGTTGATTTGATAAATTTAAACAAAGTCTCTCTCAAAGACCATTACCCCTTACCCAAGATGGACCATATTTTACAAAGGGTAGTGGGGTCTTCCAGAATTTCACTGTTAGATGGATTTTCAGGTTTCAATCAAATCTTAGTTCACCCAAAATATGAGGACAAAACTTCTTTCACAACACCTTGGGGTACTTTCAAATATGTAAAAATGCCTTTTGGACTCAAAAATGTAGGGGCCGCCTTCCAAAGAGCAATGGACATTGCCTTTTCCAAAGAAATCCATGATTTCTTAGTAGTCTACCTTGATGATCTTACTCCATTTTCAAAATCAGACCAAGAACATTTAAAACATCTGAGACAAGTATTCTTAACTTGCAGAAAATATGGAATACCTTTAAACCCAAAGAAATCCTTGTTTGGCCTAGAGGAAGGCAAACTTCTAGTTCATATTATTTCAAAACATGGTATTAGGATCGACCTAGAGAGAATTCAATCTATTCTTCAAGTCCCTCATCCAAGAAACATCAAAGAACTACAAGCCTTTCTAGGAAAGATTAATTTCTTGAGAAGATTCATTCCTAATTTAGCTGAGCTCATAAGATTTTTAAACAACATGCTAAAGAAAGATTATAAAGTTAAGTGGACTATGGAAGCCAAACAAGCCTTTGAGGACATCAAAATAGCCCTAACAAAAACACCAGTCCTCATTAGCCCCAAATTCGATAGGGATTTCATCATTTTTTCCTTTGCTTTTGAACATACAATTGTTGTTGTCTTATTGCAAAAAGATGACCAAGTATGTGAAAATCCCATTTCTTTCTTCCGCAAAGCTCTTAGAGATGCTGCCTTGAAATATCAAATCATTGAAAAACAAGCATATGCCCTTGTAAAAGCCATCAAAGACTTTATAATTTACATTTTGTACTCACATGTCATAGCATATGTTCCAAATGCAGTGGTTAAAGAAATTTTAACTCAAGAAGGGATTGAAGGGAAAAGGGGAAAATGGATTGCCAATATCCTAGAATATGACATTGAAATCAATCCCACAAAACTGATAAAAGGACAAGGTCTAGCCAAACTAATGACTAAAACCAATTTCCAAGCCCTTGACATCAATGAACTAGACAATGAATAAGAGATGGCGACTCCACAGATCAATCAAGCCTTTTTACAATCACCCTGGAATTCTGACATATGTTTTGTATTGTTAAACCTGCAAGCTCCTCCAGGGTTGTCCAGGACAAAAAAGAGGTTCTTAAAAATGAAGGCATCAAAGTTTTTCATTTTAGACAGTGCCTTGTTTTGGAAAAACCATGAAGGTATTTTTCTTAATTGTCTAACATTGAATGAAACTGACAAAATTATGAAAGAATTTCATGCAGGGGACTGTGGTGGACACTTGTACTAGAAATCAACAGATGATAAGATATTAAGGGCTGGATTCTATTGGCCCACCCTATTTGCTGATGTGAAGAAATTTGTTGTTTCCTGCCACAAGTGCTAGATTTTTGAAGGCAAAATAAAGTTGCTGCCCTTACCCCTTAAACCTATTTCAACTGAAAATCTATTTCAACAATGGGGTTTAGACTTCATTGGTGAAATTCATCCCTCCTCTTCAGGCTAGCACAGATGGATTTTGACTGCCACAAACTATTTTACTAAATGGATAGAGGTCATCCCTTGTAGGCAAGCCAATGACTCAATCATCATGAAATTTTTAGAAACCAACATCTTGTCTAGGCTTGGTTGTCCAGAAAAGATCATTACAGACAATGTTACTGCATTCAAATCCAAAAGAATGATCAACTTCTTTCACAAATACCATATTACTTTAGGCCATTCCACAACTTATTACCCTCAAGGTAATGGCCTAGCTGAGTCATCCGACAAAAGCCTCATCAACATCATCTAAAAGGTCTTGGAAGAAAACAAAAAGAATTGGCACAAAAGGCTTATGAATGCACTATGGGTTGACAGATTGACCACTAAAAGATCCATTGGTACAATCCATATGAATTGGTATATGGAATGGAGGCAATATTCCCTTCATCTTTGGGAATCCGTGTGATCAAGTTACTACAAGAAATCCAAGAAAAACATCATGATATTCATAGAAGGATCAATCAAACTATTCACTTGCAACAGACAAGAGAGGAAGTATATCACAGAACCCAAGTTTTACAAGAAAATCTGAAAAAGATCTTTGACAAAAGAAAAAAAATTGAAGATTTCCTCATAGGAAACAAAGTGCTGAGATGGGACTCAAGGAGGGAAGATAAATGAAAGCATGGAAAATTTGATTTCCTATGGAAGGGACCTTATGTTATTCAAATTGTACAAGGTAACAACACCTATTTTTTGAAGAGTTTGGATGGCACAAATATTGAAGAAGGCCCAGTCAATGGAAGAATTCTCAAACATTATTTTGACCCCCTTCAATGAGCATAGCACAATTGTATCTTGTACATAAATTTTTGCATTCTCAGCAGTTTTATTTACAGTAGTTAGATAGGGAACTAGTGCAAAAAAATTTCAAGGAAGGATCAACGAGGCACACCATTTTGATGTGAATTTTGAATTTATCTCAAAGGAAGCACTTGGGAAATATGAAGATGTTGGTAAGCATTCAGAGTAATCCAGCAAGAAGCGGAGCTGTAATTTCACAGCAACTCAACTCAAAAAGGTACTGCATACAGGTTACAAAGATTTAGATCAATGGACTCCAAGACAAGAGATTTTCAAACTACAATAAGAGTTGAAAAATAAGGCAATATGACCTGTTGTTCTTGGCTTTTCATCTCGAAAAGCCATCCCCAAGTGGAGTCACTATTAGATTCCTATACCAATAGGTTTCATATTTCATGATTGACAAATGGAAGTTCCAAATATGTTCATCCTTGATCCTGCAAAGGCTCCATATTTTGTATACAGATAGATGTGTAAATATTGTTCTTTATAGTGATGGGTGGCCCAACAGTTCAATCTGGACCATGCCATGTTTGAATTGTTTTTGTAGAATAGAGAAAGAGCATCTGTCCAAACAGTTTAAGCTTGGTAGATCAATAGCTAGGTAGAGAAATTAAGGAGCCCAACTGTCTAATCTGGGCCTTTGGAAGTAATAAGGGTGGATTTTGATAGGAGGGAAGTTAAAAGAAAAAAGGACAATCAGGGTTTGCAAGTCTAAGTGCACCCATCTAGAAGGAAGAAAAAATGATAGGTGTATTAGGCTGGGTAGATAGCTTGGGGTTGCAGAAGCAAGGTCATCATCAGTTTTTGCCTTGTCAAAGAAAGATTCATCTCATCAATAATACAAGTGTTAAAGCAGTGGTTTGGTGGTAGAACTTTGGAAGCATGTCTAGCTCCCTTTCACTACCCCTAAAAATTTCTTACTAACACCCCTTGAGGACTTTGGGATTTGCCCAACCAGTCCTGTTTTCACCTCATTCTTGTGAAGTATCAAGTCAAGTTTTGGCTTTCCTCAATGAAAAGAAGCCACATTTCTTGTGTAAAATCACTCATTTAGATTCCATTCACTTCCTATGTCTAAGTTTCAGTTCATAAACTTAGCCTCTCCCCTACACTTTCACTTTGCAAAGTCATATTAACTTATAATTATATTGTATAGCTCCCTAACTACTTTTCCATCCCTATTGCTACAAAAAACTATATAAAACCCCAAAAATTACTAAATATCCTACCCTATAGCACTATAGCTACGTACATATAGTTATGGGAATAATAGTCCATATGGTATTATTATAAACCCATCCGCGCCCTAAACCTGGAATTAATCTAACCCCTGGTTAGGTTAATAGCCTATACCTATTCCTCTACCCATCAAAACTTTATAGTTCTACCCCTCCGCAGTCATTTTCCCAAGGTTTAATGTTTAATAGTTTTGATAAACATTAAATTAATTTCTACCCGCACACAAAAACCCATAACCCGCATTAACCAAAGTTTTGAACCCCCTTTTGGCACATTATTATTTAAATATGTTGGGCGCATCTCGTCCCTAAACCCCTATAATCTCACCCGCACCATCCTCCGTCTGATCTGACATCCAATGGATCAACGGTGGGCAGTTTTTTTTTCTCCCCGATATGCTGGAGGTTAACGTCCAGGGGATGGGTGGGTTCCTTGCCATACCAATGCCATGTGTCATCCTCCCGGTGTGTTCAGAGGCCCCTCCCCCAATACCGCTTGTGTCGAAGAGTGGTGTGGGATAAAAGTGGATATTGCTCCCCTGCCTGTGATGTCAGGGCCACATCTTCATGATGTCACCTCCACATCCTCTCACTGCTCCAGGTCACCGCCACTTCACCCGCCTGTGTCCCCAACCTACCTCTGTTTCCTGTGCCACATCATTGCCCAGTCAAATGCCACGTCACCCAGGCGTACCGATAGCCGCCAATGATGTCATGCTGACATCATTGCAAAAAAGCGCCAAATATGCCAAAATTTTCATAAAACACGTGTTTTGATCATTTTGAGTCATTTTCATTATTCGTGTTGGAGAACTTCTTTTGCCATTTTTCGTCTGTTTGCTTCCATAATTTGAAATTCAACCAATTGCACTATTTCTGTCTCCAAATTCGCCGCTATTATTCACCATTGCACCAGTCCAGTTGCCCTCGATGCCATTTTAACCAAGTATTTTCCCAATTTCGCCTGTTTTCCCCTGTTCTTGCCATTTTCTCCATTTTACATGCTTAAAAACCCACGAATTCCTAAATTCAAATCACTCATATGCCTAAATACTTCCCAAATTCAATCATTACTCTCTCCCATTAGAAGAAAACCATGCCAACCCCCGTCCATTCGTAGTTTCACTGTGGAAAACTATTTTTAAGCTCGGGTTCCCGAAAAAATTCCACAACAGCTCGGCATTATCATTTTTCACCTCATTCCACTGAAGAACTACAGTAAATTGAGTTGTGATAATCCTTATTTCCTTTGCAAGTGGCCCTTACAGTCTGTTAATCCATATAATTCATCAAAAAGAGAAAAGCCCTTTCAAACTCTGCAAATCGTCCTCTTTGTGATAGCCACAAACATTGGAGCTTATTTCCTCAGTTGAACTCATTTTTCAACCCCTTTGCTAAACCTTAGAAGTAGATGTCTTCAATATGTTACTCCTGTAAACTTCACTCCAAGTATAACATCAGAAAAAGTTTTATAATGGCTACTCCAACAGCTCTAAATATCACTCCTATGAATCCACCAAACAATGACCTTGAAGCAATGCCTCTGGCTGACAAGGATCACCTCATTCAAGATTTACTTGGGGATAGAAATCACTTACAGACCTTCTGCCAACTAATAAACAATTTCTTAGACAACTGTGACATGTATAGCATATGGGAGTCAAATTTTCCTTTTTACTTCCTCCCCTCTGTTAATATTTTTCCTGAGATTATCCATTTATGTGCTGAGAACTATGTGCCAAATCATAGAGTTTTCAAGTCTCCATCTGGGAGCATACTCTTCCATGTTACTCCTGATTCCATCAACAAGATGCTAAACTTCAAACAGACTCAGCTATTGGTCCCTTTTTCTATGAAATACTTGCTGGATGAAGGCTCCAAACTCTCCAGCTCTGAGATTGCAAGAATTACTAAGACATTTATGAGGGCATACTGCCAGCCTACAGGACCACCTCCATTCATGTATGTACACTTCAATGAGGTGGGAAAGTTTCTTGTTGATATGATATCCTACATATTAGGCTTTAAAACAAGTGAGCATGTTGATGAAACAGTGTTGGTTCTATTGTCTTCATACAGCCCAAGGCAGCCTCCTACTGTTAAGTACAACTACACCAAGTTCATAGCTAATAAAATTCATGACCAACTAGTAAATCTAGATAGGGAGGGAGTCTTCAAGAATTCCTCATATATCTATCATTTGTTCATATATTACCAGTCAGAGTCTTTCCAATGTACCATCAAGAGGTTAGATTCAAAATGAGAAAGAAGATCTATTATTTTTTGGTCATTTGTCTTCCATCATGTCCGAATCTCTCCATACTCCTACTGTGAGTTCATTGACCAATTTATCTATCCAGTCTCCAACCTCTTAGAAATAACTCTTCCTCCTAGAATATCTTATGATATGCAGAAGACATTACAGCTATCTAAGAACTACAAAATAGATGATTGGTATCTCTACCAAAATCACACTCTCATTAGAATCTATGGCTGTGAGCTTTGTCCTTATAGGCTCTCAAGATATATGCCAATGAGACTTTTTGCCTTGGAATACTATAGGCAGCTTATCAACTCAAGTCTCACTCATTTTCATAGTTCCAAGAAGAAAGCTCGCTTTCAATTTAAAGACCATCTTGGCCCCTTTATCATGAACAAGAATGAAGGTTGGTAGGATGCTGACCAAATACTGAGGAAAAAACTCAAGCTCAAAAGACGTTTCTGGTGGGTCCCTTATGACCCAGATGGCTTTATCAGTGCCAGAAGAGTTAAATATAGATTGACAGCCTATGAACATTTCAAAATCCCACACATTGAAGAATATGCTAATCAAGATGAGTGGGTGCAAGGAACATTAGTTGAAGAACTCACTTGGGAAATAATGGAGCAAAATGTCAAATATTTACAAAAAACTCTTGACTTGGATTCTTTTTAACAGGTAACATTCAAGTTGCCACACCAAGTTGGAGAAGGCACATCTACTGCCGCAGCTTCACAAGCTGCCCAAGAACCATCTACATTAACAACAGGCACAGCAAAAGGAAAGGAAGTAATGGATGCAGAACAAGAAGTGATCACAGAGCAGCCTACTACTTCAATGGAGCAGTCTCAAGAATAGGCTCCTCCACAGCAAACAGAGGCAGTGCAAGTGCTAGCTTTAAAAACTCCTACCAATGAGGAAAGAGGAAGAAAACGAGACCGAGTAGACTCCACACCAGATAATGGGTCTACACAGTATCCTGAAGCTAAAAGGCAAATATTTGATCCTCAAGTTGAAGAGGAAATCAGTGAGGAAGTCCTTGAAAGTCCAAGGGGAGGAAGGGAAGAAAGCCAACAAAAACCTACTAGCTCTTTCCAACAAGAGCAAGAGAGGCAGCATGGCATGGAAGTATCTTCCTCTACACAACAAAGCAAGAGGTTGCCTAACATTAAAGCCACTTTTATGGAAATCAAGGCTCAAAATTAACTGCTAAGAGTGCAGCTATATGACCAGTTCCTTAAGGCAACACCTGCCAAGCAACAAATATTGATGGCAACATATGACATCAAAGATGAGAAAATTATTCTCGGCCACTTCAAGCTTAAGATTTAGTAGCCCCAGACAGCTACAGATTATGTGAAAGCAAATTTGGAGGTCCTTGCTAAAGACATTCACCCATGGACCAAATAGAATTGCATAAGAAAACAGGTGAGATGGTCTATGCCACTCTAGTAGATAAGGCCATGCTGGCCCATGAATTAAAAGAGTCACTGATAAATATAAATACCCAACTAGACTTGGAGAAGATTTCCTCCTTAGCCAAAGACAACAGAATAAAGACATTGGAGGAGATCATTTTGGACCTAGGACATGATCCTAAGGATCATAAGGGTGTCAAGGCCCTTATGAAGAAAAAGGATGATGATATTGTTGCATTAAGAAACCAATTGAGATTTTCTCCTACTGTGCACCGTCAAACTGCAGAGCTGGTGAAAGAAAAAGAATCTGAAGATGCAATAGACTTGCTCATGAGATTGAACCAAAGAATAGTCCAAATGGAGGAAGAATTGGAAAGAACATTCCAGGGCAAGCAGGGAGATTCGACCTCCTAGCTACCTCAAACAGTTCCAGCTAATGTCCCTGTTCCTCCTACGCAACCAGCAGTTGTCCCTCCTGTCATCCCAACATCTACAATCACAGCAACAGTAGCAGCAACTACATCAACATCTGAATCTAGCATGAGTATAGAAGAAATGATGAAAGTTGTCAAAGAGCTAGAAATTCAGCCAACAGAAGTAAAGGAGGCCAAGGAAATGTTGGCCAAGTTAGAAGCTAGCTATGAAAAATAAAAAATGACAGTGGGTGAGAAGCAGAGAGAAATAAAAGCATTGGATAACAGAGTAAATGCCTTAGAAAAAGGTCTGTCTTTAGACAAAACTCTTTCTAAAATAAAAAATATTATGTGGGCCAAGATCAATCAATCAATCACTGATCAATGGTGATCAATTCAGGCCATATATGAACAGATAGAGTTAATATGCCTAGCCCAATTTGAAAATCAAAGGGCCATAGCAACATTGGGAGCCATGCCTGAACAAGCTAATAGGATGATTAACTTTTTCAACCATCATACTAAGGAGGAGCTGGAAGAAATGCAAATCATGAGTAGGATAGATGCCATACTCACAGAAAAGAAGGCATTGACTTTGAGAGGTTTTGTACAGACTCTGGAAAGAAAGTGTCAAGAAATGCAAAAGGACATAGATAATTTTGAGTTGAAGCTTGCAGCATTACAGAGCAATGGATTTCCTAGCTTGTTGACCAATGCAGGAAGACTGTTGACACGTGATCAATATGCCACCAGAGTGAAAAACTATGTCACAAATCAAATTACTACATCCTCAAGTTCTCCAGCATAGGTAGGGCCACCCTCTTGGCAGACTCTCTATGATAAATTGGAGAACTTATTTTACATTGAACATGAAATCAATCATCTGTTTGAGATGCCACCCAACTATTATAAATACACAGAGGCTGATGAAACACTCATTAAAATACAAAGACAGCAGCTACCTCCTGGGGGTTGGTGGCAGGAAATGCTGGACGTTTTAACCAGGTAATTTCAATATTTTTTCTCCTTTTTCTAGTTTGAAATTTTAGTCATCTATAGGTCAGCACAATGAGGCATGCAAGTGCCGGACAGAGCAGTTAAACAATAGGTGGTGTAGGTCAAATCAATGACTAATCAAAGGGCTAGGACATCAAGCCCAAAAAAATGAAAATTTAAAAAGAGTAGCCCCAGATGACTCAATTGGTCCCAAAAGTCAAAATTCTCTGACAGAATAGATAGCTATTACATTCATATTTACTGTAACATTTACTTTTTCATTCATTGTTTCTTAAGAGTTGGTAAAAAAAGTTATGAGTTAATAACTCATCATCTAGATATTTTGTATCTCCTTTTTGTATATATACCTCCCCATATAACGTATTTGGGGTTGGTGATTTTCCCTCTGAAGATTTTCTTTGTAAATTTTCAAACTTTTTAATACAAAGAGTTGGTGGAGTTCCTGGTTTCTGCACTGGCTGGAGGTCAAATTGTTGAACTGCTTTTAGCTACAAAATTCCTGTCATTTTATGGAACAATAAGTTTTTTCTAAACCGTGTTTTTCCTTTCTGTGCTTACAAATCTCACATACGTTACATGATCTTAGTAGTAGAGAAAAAGAATAGCTCAGGTCTTGTTTGAATGCACCCTCATCTCAATCTCTATTACTATCTATGTTTTCTTCAGAATTAGTCATAAATATGAATTCTTGACTGCTCATGTTTGCACTGATTCTCTCATTATGAATGCTATTTAGGAACTCTTAATTGCTCCTAGATAATATTCTCACACTTTCCCTCTATCAACATAGTGGAAGATCCTTAACTGCCTTTCATTCCCTGATCTCATTCCATCATTTTCAGATTTGAAATATTGTTTCATGTATTCTTGTCTGGCTCTGTAGCATCACCATTTCCCAACAAGAACTTTCAACAATACATAATCATTGACTCCACTACCCAATGGACTAAGCTATTCTAAAGACTCCATACCAGCTCTGTTTGAAGTCATCATCCAACCAAATTTAAAACAAAACTCTGTACATCATAACTAGCCTAAAATCTTACCAAAAAAAAAGGTAAATTATAAAGAGAGAACCCTGTCTGGTTGCAGGTAGGCTAGGATCTGCATCTAAAATATTGGTTAGTGGTTACCTCGGTCGTATTCCCTTAGGAGCCAGGGAACAACCTGAGTGATAACACAATGGATAGAACTTCTTTTTTATTGCAAAAACAAATTCACTCCAGACAAAGATAGTCTTACCATGTCTCTTCATGTCAGCTTGGGTCTTGTCTTCCCACCAAACTAAGGCAGTGCCTCCAAGGCATAGGCTTTCCAGCTGAATCTTTCTCTTTTCTGAGTCGATACTCTGCACTCGGCAATAAACATCAATTTGTCTAATCCAATTGTCCAACTTTTATGCATTCAACTCTCCATCTTATATAGGTAAATCAAATTTAACATCTAGTTTAATAAAAGATGCCTTATTTTTATGTTTAGGGCTATTAGGAGGTGTGAGAAATCTTTCCTCTTTCCTTTTTCCTTTTGAGTGGTCATGGAGGAAAGAATCTTCCTCTCCTTTATCTTGTTTGAAGCCTGATGAATCTTCATCCTTGTGTTTTCTAAAGTCCTTATACATTTCCTCTACCATGGACCTTATGGCTAGGAAACTATCTATGAATGTAGGGTCTAGCCCCATAGAACCTTCCTCTGACATTGACTTCTAAGGATAAACTCTTCCAATCTTAGGATTAGTTTCGACCATCTCTCCTTCTCCTAATTTGAGCTTTTATCTAGTTAGCATTCAACAACTAACTCCAACACAAGCTTGTCTAACATTAATAAAGCTCTGATACCACTTGACCTAAAAATCACTCTCGAGTGACCTCAGTTAATTAATTAATGAATGAAGGTATTATAGACTCATGTGCTAGTGTGTGTGTGTGTGTGTGTGTGTCTATGTCATGTTAGGCAATGGATTGATAAGATTTCAAAATACACAGACACTAGAAAGTAGTAAGAGAATCATAATAAGAAAATATAAGAACACAACAAATTAATAAGGAGTTCACCCTATCCTCCATGGCTACATCTCTTATCCAACTTTCAGTGGTGGCCTTATTTTTATTGTTTCTTTGAACAAAGTTTTATAATGATGATCTCAATCTAAGTCTCCTGGAATAGATGATGCTTAGCAGGGTGGTAGTTTGATTCCCCAAGCCACTAGAGTGCACAAACTCTTCCTTACCAAGTCTCGACCTCGAATGGTCTTAATGGGATGAGTCTAATTGGGTACTTAGTTCCAAATAGATATTCTCACAGGGATTTCTAGAACCTCTCAAGCCTTTTGTCTGCTCGATGTTGCCTTGACTCTACAGGTCAGCTTGACTCTCTGTTCTCTACTTCTTGCTTTTCTCTGTTCTGGCTCAATGTCTCCTTCTTTCTTCTCACTCACTTATTCACTTGTTCCTTGTCTGTTCATTCATGGCTTAAAGCTAATCCATCCTCTGACTGCTCGCTTCCTCTTCTACCCCTTCAGATTTGTTGTTGTTGTTTTCTTGGAGTTCCCTACCTTTTTGTCATTGCCATTGCATAACGTCTCATAGGGAAGTGGCCACTTGTCCTCTTACGAACTGCGCCATCTCTTCCTCAAATGGTTTGGTATTTTATATATGTTGTGTAATCATTCACCCATCAACTTAGCAGTCAAATCAGACTTCAGACTTTTGTATGCCCCAGCTTATTTCTCCCTCTAGATCTGGTTTCTCATTGGACGCAATTTCCATCGTTAGATCTGGAGCCCCTAGATCCTATG
>Ga0068628_1000858_pt1 | contig 11822 bp, 9 predicted proteins | sample InSIn2gowninarea_FD_77431 | JGI IMG/M metagenome (GOLD analysis project Ga0068628, IMG submission 77431) | Clean room microbial communities from NASA Spacecraft Assembly Facility at Jet Propulsion Laboratory, Pasadena, California, USA -... ... | reverse complement strand
ATTGGTGGTAATGTAGCGGAAAATTCCGGGGGCGTACATTGCTTAAAGTATGGCGTAACTACTAACCACGTCTTGGGACTAAAATTAGTATTACCGGATGGCTCTATTGCCGATGTAGGCGGACAAATACCTGAGATGCCTGGCTACGACCTTACGGGAATATTTGTAGGTTCAGAAGGCACGTTAGGCATTGCTACAGAAATTACTTTAAAAATTCTCAAAACTGCCGAATCAATTTGCGTACTACTAGCAGACTTTACAAGTATTGAAGCGGCGGGGGCGGCGGTTTCTGATATTATCAGCGCGGGAATTATTCCGGCGGGAATGGAGATGATGGACAATCTCAGCATTAACGCTGTAGAGGATGTAGTCGCGACAAATTGTTATCCCCGCGATGCCGAGGCAATTCTACTTGTAGAAGTAGATGGTTTGCAAGTAGAAGTAGATGAAATGAAAAAACGAATTGCCGCTATTTGCAAACAAAATGGGGCGAGAAATGTTACTTCAGCAAGCGACATAGAGACGCGAACTAAATTGTGGAAAGGGCGAAAAGCAGCTTTTGCGGCGGCGGGACATCTCAGCCCAGATTATTATGTCCAAGATGGGGTAATTCCTCGCACCAAATTATCTTTTGTACTGCAAGAAATTGAGAATCTTAGCAAAAAATACGGTTATAAAATTGCTAACGTATTTCATGCCGGAGATGGCAACTTGCATCCGCTAATTCTTTACGATAATGCTGTACCTGGGGCGTTTGAAAAAGTAGAAGAATTAGGCGGCGATATTCTCAAACTTTGCGTCCAAGTAGGCGGTAGTCTTTCTGGGGAACATGGCATTGGTGCAGATAAAAAGTGTTATATGCCGAGTATGTTTACCGCCATAGATTTGGAAACTATGCAGTATATCCGCACAGCATTTAATCCCAAAGGTTTGGCTAATCCAGATAAAATATTTCCCACTCCCCGTACTTGCGGAGAAGCTGCAAATGCTCAAAACATTAAGCAATTTGAGAAGGTAGAGTTATTTTAATAATACATTAGCTTATCTAAAAAAATAGTTAGTAACCTGGGCTATAAACCCAGGCTGGCTATTACTTTTTAGCAGGTGCTAACACAACTAACCCATCATATTGCTCTTGCTTGCTAGTCATAGTTGTGGTGGAACTAAAACTTCGGACGCTACCAATAGCTTGCTTAAAAACTTGAAAATCTGGGGCATTAAATACCGTTGGTGCAAGACTATATACCCACGATAAAGAAGAACCCATATTGATATAAAAATAACCCTGATTAGGAGCAGGTAATGAACTTGTCGCCGTAGCAAAGTTGTAATCTTTTGGTAATTGACGTGACGGTTGAGGCAATAATTCATTCATTGCTTCTAATCCTGTGGAAATTAATAGAGTTTTGTTATCTACCCAACTATAAGCAAATACGCTTTGTTCGCCAAATTTCCAAGCATTGATAGAAAAACCTTCAATGTTCTTGTGAGTATCAATAGATAATACACCGCCAGAAATAGCCTTAATAGAGGTACCTAGTTTATTTAAACTAGCTTCAGCTTTAGGGCGGCTTGTGGTTTGCACAAAAAAGCCTAACCCCATTTTTATTTGGCTACTTAGCAAGCCTTGTTTGGTGGGATAGAAAAACAAAGCATACTCGCCATCCATCCAGCCTAAAATATCTTTATTAAAGTCTAATCCGGTCGTGCTGGTAACAGTTTGATTAAACTTTTGCAGTCCATCTTTGAATTGAGGATTGCTACTTAGTACCGTTACTAGCATTTGCCACTGTCCATATATATTGCTTCCAGTGGTGGTAGCATAAGCGGGTGCAGGGATGCGAGATATTAACTGTGCGCTGTTGGGAGTCAGATTATTAGCTAGACTGGAGTTTTTGCGGTAGGCGTTGAGTTGCAGGCGCAAGCCTTCTGCTTGTTCCCAAACTAAACCATTTATCGAGTTATATTGCGCTACTTGGGCAGGATTAATAGCACTGGGAGGAATAGGAAAGGGTAAACTAGGATCTTGAGCCAAGGACTTAAATAAAGCCAGAAACTTGTTAGGGTCTTCGTAGAGTGTAAATAGCGCCTTACTATATTGAGGATGCTGTGTTAGGTGTTTGAAATTAGGGTTTTGCGCTAAATTAGTACCTGGAGGCGTGTCTAATAGCTGTTCGATAGGTAAGGCATTACTAGCTGTAACCACATATCCTGGCAAAATTGCGATCGCCATACCTCGACTTTTGATACTATTTGGTTTGGGCATAGGTATGGTAGGTATGCCTGGGATTGCTGCTAAAAGTGATGTAGGTATAGGCAGTTGAGAAGTTTTCAGTAGTGACTTAGAAACGGGCGGCGTAGCTTCTGGAGACTCTGGCGCGGTAAGCTTTGAGGGCTTCCATTCTAAAATTTTCACACCTTTGTATTGTCTTTCTATGACTTCGGGCGATTTATTTGCCTTAAATTTATCTACTAATGCTTGCAACTGCTGGGCATCTTTTACACTAGCTAGTATCAAGAAATTATCATTTAAACTAATTGGGTTAGATACTTTTTGCGGCATAAATGCAACAGCCACTTGTTCTCCTAGCCAGGGTTTGATATCTGTTTGATAATTCCAGCCCATTTGAGGAGAAAATGTCTTTTCTGCAAACGCAAAAATTTGGGCAAATAATTCAAATTTACTTAAACTTTGCCACTTTTCTGTTTTGGTACTAACCAAACCTACAAGGGGTGTATCGGCAGGCAAAAATTGGCTAATCGGTGCAGGAGACCTTAATTTTTGAGGGACAGATGGCGGAGTGGGCAAAACTGGGCTAATTGCTAAGATTGACGATGTAAAAAGTGCTAACAATTTTTTCACCTAATATTTAAAATATTGATTTGTATTTTACCTTAGCTGACTAGTTATATAAAAAATGCTTTTTACTGTCGAAAAATTTTAATCTCATCTAGGTTATTTACTAGGAAGGAAAGGCAGTACAACTATAAATGTAGTTTCTATTCCTATTTTGCTATCAACCGTAATTGTACCGCCGTGTAAGTCTACATATTGTTTAACCATTGACAAGCCCAGTCCCTTACCTGGAATAGAATTAACGTTACTACCCCGATGAAAAGAACCAAATAACTGTGTCATCGTTACCTTGGCTAACAAAATTAATAACATGATTGCTACCTATACTCATACGCATTTCTTCTATTAACTCTTGGCAAAAATTAGTTAAAGGTAGGTGCATTGAATTAATTGTTACTTTCCCTGATTTGGATTTGCTAACAAGCAAAACATTATCTAATAAGTTATTCATGCGCCTGTTAGCAGCTTTGATGCGTTCATAATCCAAGCTTTTTTGCTGTTCGCTGGCTAAATTGTTCTAGTAATTTTGCAGACAAACAAAACTTCTATAACAAGAATAATTGCTGCATAAGGATGATGGTATGAAAATAGGTTTGAGCATTAGAAATAAGTGACATTAATAAACCCCAGCTAGTCCCAAATAAGTACAAAAAAATTAAACTAGCAACACTGCCAAATAAGAACTATCCGCCGAAAAATAAATTCAACATGAAATAGTTATCTGCTAATGCTGCTAGGGTGAGAATAAGTAAGACTAAAAAGGATCTTTTTTAAACAGAAGTGATGACATCATGCCTTAAATAGTTGCCTTAAAAATTGCAAACTAAATACAAATATAATTATTTCGCTAAAGGTTTAAATCAATATAATATAAATTAGATGCAATATATTTACTGTTGCTGTTATATAAATAAATTAGGATGAATGCAATTTTTTCTCAAATAAAGACCCTAGTTAGTCAAGAGAATTTTTGCCTATGGGAAAACCTCAACTTTATCAAACAAAAATCAATAATTCAAGCGATCGCATCTCCCATTCGTCCCCAATATCTTGTTTATCCCCAAACTCCCGCAGAACTAGCCTCAATTATTACCTACACTTGCGATCGCAACGGAAAAATTTTACTTTGTGGCAGTGGGAGCAAACTTAGCTGGGGGGGATTGGCGCACAATGTAGATATAGTTGTGAGTACCGAAGGCTTAAATCAAGTAATTGAACACGCTGTAGGCGACTTAACGGTGACTGTAGAAGCTGGAACTAAATTTGCCGACTTGCAAGCTGTTTTAGCAAAATCTGGGCAATTTCTTCCTCTCGACCCCGCTAGTCCTGAATCCGCTACCATCGGCGGTATTATTGCTACGGCGGATGCAGGTTCATTGCGCCAACGCTACGGTGGCGTAAGAGATTTGTTACTAGGTATTACCTTTGTTCGCGCCGATGGACAAATTGCTGTGGCGGGAGGGCGAGTCGTAAAAAACGTCGCTGGATATGACTTGATGAAATTATTTACTGGTTCTTACGGCACGTTAGGGGCAATTTGTCAAGCCACTTTGCGAGTTTATCCATTGCCAGAAGCATCAGCAACCGTCCTATTGACAGGAGACGTAGAAAAACTTACTCAAGCAACAAAAAGCCTCCGCGCTTCAGCTTTAACTCCTGCTAAATTCGATTTATTATCATCTTTGTTAGTCAAAAACTTGCGCTTAGGTGAGGGGATGGGATTAATTGCAAATTTTGCCAGCTTAAAGGAAAGCGTAAAACAACAGTCAGCTACTTTAGTAGAGGTAGGAAAGCAACTAGGTTTGCATAGCTCAGTTTATACAGATAAAGACGAGTTTACCCTTTGGGAGACACTACAGCAACAAATGCGTCAAGCTGGAGATTCTCTCATTACTTGCAAAATTGGCGTGTTACCAGAAGCCACCGTAGAAGTATTGTCCCAAATTGAGAGTATTTGCCAGGGGATGGGCTTAATTCACGCAGGTACGGGGTTAGGGGTGTGGAGATGTCCCGACGATACTACCGTACCAGAGATTTTAAAAGTGCGATCACACTTGTGTCAAAGTAGCGGCGGTTTTCTTACAATATTAGAAGCACCCATTGCCTTTAAGCAACAGCTAGATGTGTGGGGTTATGCTGGTAACTCCTTAGAATTGATGCAAAAAATCAAACATCAATTCGACCCCAAAAATATACTTAATCCTCACCGTTTTGTAGGCGGAATTTAGATAAGTTTTTAATTTTATGCAAACTTCTGAAACTCCTCAAACTGACATTGCAACACTAAGTAATATTAATGGTTTTGATGAGCAAAACCCACCCAATCCTAAACTAATTGATACTTGCGTCCACTGTGGATTTTGCCTTTCTACTTGCCCAAGTTACAGAGTAATTGGTAAAGAGATGGATTCCCCCAGAGGCAGAATTTATCTCATGGATGCTATTAACGAAGGAACAATACCTTTAAACGAAGCCACTGTAGAGCATTTTGATTCTTGCTTGGGTTGTCTTGCTTGCGTGACAACTTGCCCATCGGGGGTACAGTACGACAAATTATTAGTAGCAACTCGCCCGCAAATTGAGCGCAATTATCCCCGGAGTTTGCCTGATAAACTAATTAGACAAATTATTTTTTCTTTATTTCCTTACCCGAATAGATTGCGCTTTTTACTTGCACCTTTATTAGTGTATCAAAAGTTCGGTTTGCAAAAAATTGTTCGTTCGACAAACTTACTTAAAACAGTATCTCCACGCCTTGCAGCGATGGAATCGATTTTACCAAAAGTTACTTTTAAAGCTTTTCAAAACAACTTACCTACGGTGATTCCCGCTCAAGGAGAAAAACGCTATCGTGTTGGGATGATTTTAGGCTGCGTACAACGCTTATTCTTCTCCCCAGTTAATGAGGCGACGGTAAGAGTTTTAACCGCCAATGGTTGTGAAGTTGTAATTCCAAAAAGTCAAGGTTGTTGCGCGGCGCTTCCTGAACATCAAGGACAAACGCAACAGGCGCAAAGCTTGGCTAGGCAAATGATTGATAGTTTTGCAGATACGGAAGTTGATGCAGTAATTATTAACGCCGCCGGATGCGGGCATACTTTAAAAGAGTACGGTCATATTTTAGAAGATGACCCAGAATATAAAGAAAAAGCCCAAGAATTTGCAAGTAAAGTTAAAGACGTTCAAGAATTTTTGGCAACGGTGGGATTAACTTCTAAACTCTCCCCAATTACTGATGAAACATTAACTCTTGTTTATCAAGATGCGTGTCATTTATTGCACGGTCAAAAAATCAGCGTTCAACCCCGTCAACTATTAAAACAAATTCCTCAAGTGAAGCTAGTTGAACCAATTGATGCGGCTTTATGTTGCGGTAGTGCAGGGGTTTATAATATGCTGCAACCGGAAGTTGCGGAAGAACTAGGCAACCAAAAAGTGCAAAATTTACTCAATACTGGTGCAGATTTAATCGCTTCGGCGAACCCCGGTTGTACGTTGCAAATAACTAAACATTTAGAGTTGCAAGGCAAAAAAATCGATGTAATTCACCCCATAGAATTGTTAGATTATTCAATTCGGGGAATAAAGTTGCAATAATATTTTATGAACTGGCAAGAAGTTTGTGCAGACACAGCATTACAAGATATCTCATACAAAATTGAGCTTAATCGCTGGGGACAAATTGTGATGAGTCCAGCAAAAAATAAACATTCTGTTTATCAAGGGTTGATTCAATCAATAATTCAATCGATTTTAAAACAAGGCTTAACTTATCTAGAGTGTCCAATTCAAACGGAGGATAATGTAAAAGTAGCTGGGGTAGTTTGGATTTCTAGAGAACGATATCAACAAATAAAAAATGATGATGTTTGTTCAATTGCTCCAGAAATTTGCATAGAAATAAAATCCTCTAGCAATACACTGGAAGAAATGAATTTTAAAAAAGAGCTTTATTTGAAGGCTGGCGCAGTAGAATTTTGGTTGTGTAATGAGAACGAAGAAATAAGTTTTTATAGTCCTGATGGAAAGATAGAAAATTCAGCAATTGTGCCGAATTTTCCTACTACCATTGAACTTTAACTTTTTAGGCTGCTAACAAGTTCTTTAAAAGTGTGACGCTGAGTTGCCACCAACCACTTGCCGCCGGAAGGCGCGAGGGTCATACCGCGACGGACAGGCTTTACTGTTTGATTTCCAGAAATTGCTAAACTATAGCGCGACATCACGGTAGCTAGTACCAATTTCATCTCGTATAAGGCGAATGCCATGCCAATACAGCGCCGATTGCTCCCGCCAAAGGGGATGTACTCTGACTTAGAAAATTGCCGCTCTAAAAAGCGCTTAGGCTTGAATTGCTTGGGTTCGGGGTAAAGGTCTGGGCGGTGGTGAGTTAAGTAAATGCAGGGAGAAAGCAAAGTATCGCTCTCAAACTCTTGCCCCATAATATTAATGGGAGTATTGGCAATACGGAAAAATGTTAGCATAGCAATAGGAAAAATTCGCAGCGTCTCTTGACAAACGGCATTTAGATAAGGAAGTTTTGCTACGGCACTAAAGTCTAAATTTTCCACTGTAGCCAAATCATCCATAAGTTTGCTTTTAACTTCTGGCAAATAATGAATCCAGTACAAAGCCCAAGTTAAAGCCGAAGCAGTCGTTTCATGACCTGCAACAAGTAAAGTTAGCAACTCGTCGCGTAATTCTTCATCGCTCATTAGTTCGCCATTTTCATCAGTTGCCGACATTAGCAAACTGAGAATATCTACCCGCGACGAATCGGGATGCTGACGGCGATCGCATATTTGGGCATAAATAATCTCATCTATCTGCGCTCTTTGGCAAAGAAAGCGCGCCCAAGGACTCCAAGCACCCAAATCTTGTTGCAAAGCTTAAAAAAAAACCAAGCTAGAACTCAATGGCAAAGATGTCATATCAAGCAAATCTGTTAAAAGCTGCTTGAGTTTTTCGCTGCGATCGCCTGGTTGCAAACCAAACACCGTTTGCAAAATCACTGATAGAGAAATTTCCTGCATCGCCGAACGCACAGAAATAGGTTCGTTAATTTGCCAAGCGCTAATTACTCGCTCGGTAATACTGCAAATCATCTCGCCGTAAGACTTCATGCGATCGCCATGAAAAGGAGGTGTTAGTAACTTTCTTTGCCTTTGATGGCTGCGTCCATCAATTAATAGTAAAGACTTATCCCCCACCCAAGGTTGTAAGACAGAATTTGCTCTGCCAGAATCAAATTGTCCTAAATTACTCGGAAAAATTTGTTCCATTGCTTGGGGATTGCTAAAAAACACCATTGGTTTGAAGTTAGCCAATCGCACGGTAAAGCAATCGCCGTAACGCTGGCTGCAATTATCCATAAATTCCAAAGGATTAGCAATCCATTGCAGCATTTGAATAAATGGTGCGGTTTTAGGACTATCAGGTAGTTTCATAAGCTAATTAAAATTATTTTTAACTCTATTATTACTTTGGTTTTTTGCCCAATCAAAATTGCTGCAATCTATCTTAGGTGGATTTAGAGCCAAGGAACTTCGCTGTAGACTTGCGAAAAGCGGCTTATTGTTTGTTAGGCAAAATTTCTATGGGTTTGGATCTAGATATATATCTTATCGATCTATTTGTGATTGGGTTTTTGCTACTTTTTGTGACTTTAGGATCGGGGTGGATCGCCAAATTACCGATTTCTTTTGCCTTAATTTATCTAGTCGTCGGTATTACTTTAGGTCCTTATGGGTTTAAAATCGTTCAATTGCGACCGGACGCTAACTTTTTAGAGAGATTGACAGAATTTGTTGTCATTGTCTCATTGTATAGTTGCGGATTGAAGATGAATCGGCAGCTAAACTTTTGGGCTTGGCGTTCGACGGTGCGGCTAATTGGGTTTTTGATGCCAATTTCAATTTTTGCGATCGCAGCTATTAGTCATTGGGGTTTAAAAATGGATTGGGGGCCAGCTATATTATTAGGCGCAATTCTTGCTCCCACAGACCCCGTACTAGCTTCCGAAGTTCAGCTAGCCGATACCGATGACAAAGATGAGTTGCGCTTTGGCTTAACTTCCGAAGGTGGCTTAAACGATGCTTTAGCCTTTCCCTTTGTCTATTTTGGGATTCACTGGCTAGAAAAAGGCGACAACTGGCAAGACTGGTTTAAACAATGGGTGGCGGTAGACTTGTTGTGGGCGGTGGTTGCTGGGGTAGGAATGGGAATTATTGTCGCTAAAGCTGTCGTCATTTTAGAGCAAAAACTGGAAAAATATACCCATGTAGACGATTTGATGGCAGATTTTATTGCCATCAGTGCAATTTTGCTGACTTATTCTCTAACTGAGTTTGTTTATGGCTACGGATTTTTGGCGGTGTTTGTAGCAGGTATAGCCGCGCAGAAACAATATGACGACCAAGAAAAACGTCATTCTCAACTTGAATTTACCGAACGAATTGAGAAATTGATGGAAGTAGCAACAATTTTAATTTTAGGTTCATTATTGCGCGTACAAGCAATTTGGCAACATTTGAACGAAGCATTGTTAATTGGAAGCTTATTGCTGTTTGTAATTCGCCCAGTAGGTGCTTGGATTAGCACTATCGGCGGTCGCTATAAACCTATTACACGCTGGCTGTTTGGCTGGTTTGGTGTTCGCGGTGTTGGTTCTATTTATTATTTATGCTATGCGTTAGGTCATGGCTTAAAAGATTCATTGGGCGAACGCATTGCCTGGATTACCTACATTACTATTGTGATGTCGGTAATTTTGCACGGTATTAGTACAACCCCACTGATGGATCGTTACGAGAAATTGATAAAGAACCGCCGGAGAAAGTTTGGTCAAACAGCGCCGGAAGCTGAGGAAGCTTAAAATTTAAAAACCTCTCTCCGGTATAGAGAGGGGTTTTTTATTTAAAACTCGGTTTATTACTGCCAGACAAATACTTTGGCTTCGTACGCGCCTAAGTCTGTCATTAAACCTTCGTCGCCAGACTCCAAATCGTAGTCACTTGTCCATTCGTGCCATTTTCCGGCGGGACACCCAGAAACTTGATAGCCACCTAAGAAGTTTTCTGAGAAATTAGCAACTACAACTACCCGCGAACCTTCATCATTCCAACGGGTATAAGCTAAAACTTTTGCTTCGGGATTTTCGTGGAAAAACTCAATATTCTCCGTATAAAGCGCATGATTGCCTTTACGCAGATTGATTAAGCCTTTGTAATATTCAAATAAACCGCGATTATGCTCGTTACCTAATAAAGTCCAATCAATTTTGGCGGAATCGGGGGTTTTAGGCTTATATTCGCCAAATTCTTCACCCATCCAAATTAGCGGTACGCCGACGGCGGTTAACAGAATTGCTGCGCCTAGTTTGACACGGGTAAAAGCTGCTTCATCAAAAATTTCGCGATCACCCAATTCGGACATAACATGGTTGTGATCGTGATTTGTTAGGTAATTTACGACATTCGTAGCACCCAAAAATCCTTGACGTTTGCAATCAATTACATCTTTCAAACGCTCAAGATCGAAAGTATCGCCGCAGATATGCTCTAATATGCAGTGATAAAAACTATCATGCCAGCAGCCATCCATAGGACCATCTACATTAGTAATGCTGGCAGTTTCGGGGATATGTTCGGCAACAGTATAAAACGGCTTCATACTGGCTGTGTCTTTTGCTTCCTGGACAATCCAGTGCATAAAGTCATAGTTGGCAATTTGTCGTGCTGCATCAAAGCGGATGCCATCGGTATGATATTCACTCACCCAAAAACGCACGTTATCACCGATAAACTTACGGGCTGGGTAGGTTTGGAGTTTTTCGTCGTAAAATTCGTAGTTAAATTCTGGACCCCAGTTGTTGTCAGGATCGCGGGGTGCGTGGTGATACCAATAATCGTGGTCAATTTGAGTTAGCGGCGCTTCGGCTTCGGAATGGTTGTAAATACCATCCATAATTACCCGCATACCTCTACCGTGACATTCATCAACTAACTGTTTTAATCCTTCGGTAGGGCCATAACTTGACTCTGTGGCAAAGAAGTGGCGAGGATTGTAGCCCCAACTATGGTCGCCGGGATACTCTTTTACAGGCATAACTTCGATCGCATTTACGCCTAAATCACTGAGATAATCTAATTTTTCGACAACGTGCTTGTATTTACCTCGTGCATGGGGGTCATCTTCTCCGCCCGAAAAGTCTCCTACGTGCAATTCATATATAACTAATTCGCTATCGGCGGGTAGGGGTTTGTCGTCGTGTTGCCATACATAAGTATCGACAATTTTTTCTCCGTCTTTAATTCGGGCGATCGCATTTTGACTTGCGTTATCAATATCCACCGCGTAAGGATCGACAACTTCTACCCATTGATCCGGTTCAAAAAACCACGACTTAGATTGAACGCGAAATTTATACTGATAAACGCCGTCTTCTAGTTCTACTAGAGTACGAAAGTAACCATCTTCGCCTTTTTCCATTGGTACATCTTTCCAATCGGAAAATTCGCCAACTAAAACCGCTCCCTTAATGTATGGTGCAAATAAATTAAATTCTATGGGAGTTGCCATATTAAGTAGTCAAGTATAAAAATACAACATCTTTATTTTCTCAATTTGCCTCTATTAAGGAATCGTTCTAGGGAGATAAATTAACCTATAGACTGATGATCTTAGCGAACAACTGTTATCTAGCTGTAAAAGCTAACCAAATTAAGTTTTGGCTAATAATGGCTGACAATAAGTTTAGTTGCTAAGATGGGCGATCGCCTGACGAATCCAATCTTCGGCATTAGCATTTTTTGCTAACCCTACTTGTTGACTCACCGCTTGCAACGCCTTGGAAACTTCGCTAGGCGTATAACCTAAAGCAAGTAAGGTCATCTGCACATCTTCTAAAATGGCTGGGCTTGGACCATCGGTAGGCGCAACTAAACCTGGAATATCAGTCCAATCT
>Ga0068628_1000857_pt1 | contig 11825 bp, 7 predicted proteins | sample InSIn2gowninarea_FD_77431 | JGI IMG/M metagenome (GOLD analysis project Ga0068628, IMG submission 77431) | Clean room microbial communities from NASA Spacecraft Assembly Facility at Jet Propulsion Laboratory, Pasadena, California, USA -... ... | reverse complement strand
TGCAGTTATTTTACTGTTTTAGTCATTTTAGTATGGTGCCATTTTACAACAGATGGAAAGTAATTTTGAGAAACCCAAAGAATTTTTGTTAACCACAAGCCATATAACAAAAACCTCTTTCCATTTATTCACAGGTGTTGCGAATTTGGATATTTGACTAGATATTTACAACTCATTTTCACAAATTTAAATTTTTAATGATTTTCTATTTTAGAGATGATTTTGTGGCACAAATTTCGAGAAACTGGAAACGAATTTTCAAAATTTGAGAGAGGTATTTCTCCAACATGACCTTATCTACAAAACCATCTTTGATTTTTGTAACAGGTGCTATGGTTTAGGAGATACGAGTTCATCTTCAACACCTATTTTTAGAAATTCGGTCCAAGTTTAATGTAACTGATTCTATTTTGAAGAAGATGGTTGAGCTCAATTCCCTTAGTACAAGGATAAGAAAATGTATATATTTTATGAATTTCATAGTGTAGAGGTTTGATTTTGGTACCAGAGAGGCTGCTTGGCATTGTGTAAATTTTTCCTGAATATCATTTTAATAAAGTAGTTTTCTGCCCTTTGGACCTGGGATCCATCACGGTGTTATTGTTCAGTATGTTTTTCATGTAACTCACTTACATATTTTTTTCTGCCTTGTTATAGCATTATCTAAGAGATGTGTTAGGAATTAATCCCCTATGATGCTCCTTTCAGAATGATTTTGCTGTTATATGTAATGGTTGTCTTTACAGAATTCATCCTTTGCTAGATGCTCTATTGAGCAAACTCGTGATTCTCTTTTGTCTAAAGTTGCTACTGTAGATCCATCCCTTGTTTGATGCCTGCAGAGCAGCAGGCTTTCTCCCCTATTCTTCTCACATTCACAATCTTTATCTAGCTGAACATGGCACTTACTTTTCCCCAAGTTTGTCGACAGAAACTGGCATTGACTCCATAGCCGAATTGTCCTTTCTCTTACTGTTTCGAACTAAATTTTTTTCAAATAAATTCCCATACTCCATAGCTAGCCTAAGATTTCATTTATTGCAGCCACGTTGTGTTGGCAAAGAGAGAGCCCTCTTTGGACTAACAGGGCTAAATGCCATATTGAAGCTTGGTCTGTGGTTACCTTGGAATTGCATTTTCTCAGCCTTAAGGTTAATTCTGAGTGCTAACATATTGGTGACTCTGTTGGCGACGAGGTTATAGATCTTCTCTGGGAAATATCATTCAAGTTGCAGATTTGGTTGTTGATGGTGGACAACAGTCAGACACATATAGAGGCTGAAACATTCACCTGGCAACTCCAACTCAATCCAAAGATTCCAGTGCTCACTGATCTGTTCATGCACTAAGATAAGATGATGACAAGGTATGTGGCAAACCCTATGTTTAGTAAAGTTTTAAAAGAAGTTAGAGATCAGTTAGTAGATAGTGAAATTGATGAAGTATTTTTCATTACCGTGCTTCAATGTTTGAAATATTTTAAGTTTCATCCTAAAGCTAAAACTAGTTTCTTTGAGTTAGTTGTTGAAAAATTTGAGAAGGAGATTCAATATTTAAATTATCAGATCCAATCATATGAATTCCGAGATCCAAAAAAGTTCTTGGAAACTCTCCCTCCTTCAAAACAAGAAACAATAGAGGTACCCGTGGATGTTTGCATTGATAGTTTGCAGTTGGAGGTCTGTGTTGAGGAGTTAGGGTAGGAAACAGAGTCTGGTTTCTTTGATTCTATTGTCACATATATAGAGTATTTTATTTTATTTTATTTATTTTATTTTATTTTATTTTTTATTTTTTATTTTTTTTTATTATATATATATATATATATATATATTTTTATTTATTTTTATTTTTTTTGCAGTTTGAATGATAAGTCAAATTGTCTTTCACACAACCAAATTCAGTTTGTGCATGGATGGTTGTCAACATTTACATTTGTATCCTAGTTGAAGCACTTTCGAGCAACATCCTTGTCACAGTTACTTGATTTGTTGATCTGACATTACAACGTTACTTGATATATCAATTTTGCAGCAAAGTAGATAAGCTGCCCAAGGCAACATTTCAGTTTTCGCTATTTGTTTATGTACAGGTTGCAGTATGTATTTTTTTTTGGATTGGTATGAGTTGTTTTGGGTTGGTAGCTATTTGATCGTATTTCCCAATGGATGAGGCACTTGGTCTATGGTGTTCTTCACACCTCTAAAGAGCTTCCATCCCCAATGGAGCCGATGTTAATTCCATTCTTCGCAACCTATCACTAGGGATCAAAATGGGCTCTCACTATGTCTAGGTTTTAGAGATTGTTTGCACATGAGTTTCAATGTAAATCATATCCTAAGTATGTCCATCAGAAGAAACTCAGAAAAATATTTCAAATGGTATATCACACTCCCATAACCAGCTCCTGGATTAGAAGATATGATCGAAATGAATGATTGATTCTTGGTTATGCATGTTTTGAGGTCAGTTGCTACACACAGGGACAAGTTTACAACAAAATCAGTTTGGACAGGAATTTTAAAAAAGTGAAAGAGGTTTCTGTCCATCACATACCAAATAACAAAAACCTCCTTAAGTTTATGCACAGGCATCACTATGTGGGAGATATACAGTGATATTGAAGCCTACATTAAAACAAAACAAAATTTGTAATTATTTTACTGTTTTTCTCATTTTAGTACAATACCATTTTACAATAGATGGAAAGTAATTTTTAGAAACACAAAGATGTTTTTGTTAAAAATGATCCATATAAAAAAATCCTCTTTTAGTTTATTCATAGGTGTCACAAATTTGGATATGTGACTAGATATTTACAACTCATTTTCATAGATTTAACTTTTTAATGATTTTCTGTTTTAAAGATGATTTTGTGGCACATATTTCAAGCAACTGGAAATGATTTTCCAAAATTTGAGAGAGGTTTTTCTCCAAAATGACCTTATCTATAAAAAAATCTTTAATTTTTGTAACAGGTGCTATGTTTTAGGAGATACGAGTTCATCTTCAACACCTATTTTCAGAAATTTGGTCCAAGTTTAATGTAACTGATTCTATTTTGAAGAAGATGGCTGAGCTCAATTCCCTTGGTACAGGGGTGAGAAAATGTATATATTTTATGAATTTATAGTGTAGAGGTTTGATTTTAGTAGCAGAGAGGCTGCTTGGCATTGTGTAAAATTTTCCTGAATATCATTTTAATAAAGCAGTTTTTTGCCCTTTGGACTTGGGATCCATCATGGTGTTATTGTTCAGTATGTTTTTCATGTAACTCAATTAGATATTTTGTTTTTTCTACCTTGTTACAACATTATCTAAGAGATGTGTTAGGAATTCATCCCCTATGATTCTCCTTTCATGATGATTTTACTGTTAGATGTAATGGTTGTTTTTACAGAATTTATCCTTTGCTAGATGCTCCGTTGAGCAACCTCGTGATTCTCTTTCATCTAAAGTCGCTACCGTAGATCCATCCCTTGTTTGATGCGTGCAGTGCAACGATATTTCTCCCCTATTCTTCTCACATTCAAAATCTTTATCTGGTTGAACATGGCACTTACTTTGCCCCAAATTTGCCGACAGAAACTGACATCGACTCCATAGCCCAATCGTCCTTTCTCTTGCTGTTTCAAGCCAAAATTTTTTCAAACAAATTCCCATACTCCATAGCTAGCTTAAGATTTCATTTATTGTAGCCACGTTGTGTTGGCAAAGAGAGAGCCCTCTCTGGTCTGGTAGGGCTAGATGCCAAATCAAAGCTTGGTCTGTGGTTACCTTGGAATTTCCTTTTCTTAGCCTTAAGGTTAATTTTGAGTGCTAAGAGGATGCACAGTAAAGCCTAGAGAGTATGTATCGGTGTAGGTCCTAGTGATCCTTGGATCAAACCGTGGATGCATGGTAAATCCTGAGAGACTAGGAGACACTCTAATTCCTCACAGTGTAGGTGGAGAAATCCAGTGGAATCCATGTTTATTGGTGTTTTTTTATGTGTTCTATGAGTCCCACATTCATGCTTGGAATATGGAATGGGGGTGATTGGTTGGAGAGAGACTTGGCTCAGCAAATTTATGGTTGGGTGGAAAGTGGTAGTCCCATCTCTAGTTGGTTCATTGCATTCATTAATCATAAATCTATTCCCTTAATTTTCATGTGTAAATGTATTGATGTATATGTGGATTTTGATGGCTGATATGTTTATGGTATTTATGTTCCTATTATGCTGGTTATATATACATTTTACGACAATAACTATGTATGGCTCCCAACATGTTTTTACTTTTATATGAATGGATAATGTGTCTATGACCTAATAGAGGATAATAAGCAATTGACATGAGGCAACAATGGTTCATAGTGCTTCTCAGATAAGTATGAGATCCCTACACTTAATTATGTTGTTTACACCTATAGGTTACATGTTGGTGTTGTGTTTGAAGAAATTCTTGTCATGGTTAATAGGGGTCTAGTTATGGTCTTGTTCAGTTATTTTCTTTTACATCATTGTTTCCCTATATTTTTATTGATTCTAAGCTATCACTCCATTCTGGGCAGTGGCCTGGGTTTAGGGCCTCAAAAAGTGGCTTAAATCTTGGGATCATTAGCGCAAAACTGGAAATTTTGGTCCCTAGTTGCTGGCAGGCAAGCCAGTGAGAGTGACTTTAGGTTTTTGGTTGCTCCCTTGCCCATTGCATGAGAGAGACTATGGCCTAAGAGATCCATAACAATAGTGGGACCCAGGGAAAGGCTGTTTGAGTGGCTAACTTGTCTCTTGAGGGTTCTGTTGATAATTTCATATAATTGTGTATGATGTTCCATTAATTCCACTTTCTTAAGGTTACATAGGAGGTTGAATCTGATCATAGTAGCTTCTCATCTCATGTTTACCCTTGTTGGCATGGTTACCTGGGTGGATGTGGGAGGAGGGTGTTACAGATATGTTCAAAATGTTAGATCATTCCATGAGTATATGAATAGAGATTTTTTTAGCTCAGTACTCTTTGGTAATTATTGAGTTAATCACTTCAGATCCTTTATATATTGGAGAGAGATCAATGGTAGAGAGGTTGGTTGTGCTATGTGTTGAGTGAGTATGAGAGAGGAGAAGTGTGTTCAAGCTATGAGAGATATGATGTAGAAATTTTGAAGTAGATTGGAGGTATTGGAGAAGGTAGTAGAGGTGTATCTCAACCATCATTTTATGTAAAGAGTGAGGAGATGAACTAAGGATTAGTTGCAAATCTTTTTGCCGATTGGTAGTTTCTTGTGTGTCATCTAGTTTATTGTGTGTGTAACATTTGTTTGTGAGAATATTTATCTACTACAGAAAGGGTCATTGCCGACATATTTATCATATTATTTTATGCAATGTTTGCATTGATTGGTTCTATAATTTGTGGAGAATAATATGTTGTTTTTGAGTTCTGAATTTCTCCTTGGATTCCATTTATAAAATGAAGTAAAGCGTGGCTTTGAGAGTTTGAGGAGGTGGTGGCCTTCATTCCGTGTTTGCTGAAAAATATAGGGGTGATGGCTCCTTGTTGGTGGTGGCTGGAAAAATGGTATATTGGGAGTAACATATCCATATTGTGGTGGCTAGATAGTCCAATGGTACCTGGGTGAGGCTTGATGGGATTGGTAGCTTCCAACATGTGGTGGCCTATAGAGTCATGTGAGTAGAGACTTCCTAGTTAGTGGTTTCCAACAATATTGATCACAAGGGTAGTGCCTTCTTATTGGAGGTGTCCAAGAAAACATATGTAAATGATTTGATTATATAATAATAAGAGAACAAGAAGAAACACAATAGAAACAAGGGTGGTTTTTGACCCAGAAGGGGTTTTCCACCATAAATATTTTTGTCTCATGTGTGGAATGTTTTATAGTTTTTTGAAATGTTTTGATGCTTTGATATCCCTTTATATGTTTAAAATTGTGAATGGTTTAAAGAATAATTAATTGGAGAATATGTAAATAAATTCCTTTACTACTGATTCACCCCCCAATAAATTCTATGCTTCTAACCATTACCTCCACTTTGCAAGTCTCTCCATCACTTCTCATGTGCTTTCTTAAGAAGAAAATCCAAACCTAGCATTGTTCTGTACATGCATTTTTATAATTTCTCATGGGTGCCTATTCATGCTACTCCTGGACTCTTCATCTCCTCTTGGAAGCTTCCTCTAATAAATTAATAACCCATAATAAATAGTGGTGTGAGCTAGATCCACACATGTTTATTTTTCCTCTTCCTCAGATCATGGATCTATGGTTCCACTCTTTAGGAAATTACATAAAATGTATATATTCATTTATAATTCAGAGTAATATTTCATTACAAAAGTCAAGGGGAAATAATACCAAGGACATCACATCAACCAAGAACATTTGCAATAATAGAATCAAACCTGTTTTGTCATAAATCTATTTCCAATACCAAATATGCATAATAAATGTATATGCTACACTTGTTTCTATTTTAGCAATTACTGAAGCAATTGCAATAACAAAGGCACGATTCATGCATAGTGAATATACTTTTATAATTATTGGTGTTACAATATTGCCATCAATTCGGATAAACAAAGTAGATAGTTATTGGAGTGCATGCACTTAGAATGATTACAATAAGTAACAAAAAATCTTATTCCTAGGAATAAAATGATTATTGGTCACATTTGGACAAATTTTCTTGTTGAACAATTCCATGTCCATATTTCACATTCATACTAAAGTGATCATAATGAAATTCATGCTTTGCTACACTTTATGTGATTCTAATGGTGCATAAGCTATACATTTTATTTTGAATCCTTAAACTTCCTTGGATATTATTAATGTAGTACACCAAGTCTTTGTAAGGCTTACCTATTTCATAGAGGTTGGAATGATACATTTGTTGTTTTGTTATAAGCTAGAGTTTGGAATGGAGAAGTAATTTAACTATGAAAATGTAACAAGGAGCATAGATTGCAGGAAAAATGCAAATTAATAAGCTAATAAGTTCAATTATCATGAGTACTTTTGAGGTATGAGTATTTGATGAGTGCCAGTATTGCAACAAGGATGCTGCAAATCCTGGGCTACCAACTTTACTTATCAACCCAGGGTTCGTACAAACTTGGAGGTGACAATGCTATAAACACAAGTAGAAGTGAAGGTCCTGCCTATTGTCATTGTTCATCTAGCGAGAGACCCCAGGGGTTCCAAGCCAGACTTCTATAGGGTTAGAAGAAACTTGATTCTTTGATGGAAGAAGAGAAAATCTATTCTAAGAGAGCTACTCTACTACATTAATGAAGAAAACAACATGTGATGCTAAATCACACCATATCATAATTAACCATTTAAATGACTATGCTAAGTAGAATTTCTAAATCAACACTATCCTAATGCTGCTATCTAAGTTACAGAAGTGAAGAGCATCAAACCAAAATAATGTGTAAGCAATGAAACTAAACTAAATCTATTTTCACTATTTTTTTATTTTTTTATTTTATTTTTTTTTAAATCAAGCATGCAAATTAAGTGTTCTTGTAGGCGTGATAGGCGGATGGAAGGTGGTTGAGGATGCCTAGAAGGTCTATGGAGTGGCATTGTTTAAATGATATGCAGAACAAAGTTTAGGAAGAAGTCAAGCGAAAGAGCAATCGAAGATTGAAATCAACAAAAGGAAGACGTAATGAAGCAGCAGTGCATAGGTACCATTGGATCAGTCGAGAATAGTATTAACGGGAGATGAGTGGTGAAGATCTTATCGCAGGAGATTACATGAATAGATGAATGAACATGATTAACGAGAGATGAATGGCGGAGATATTATCGCAGGGGATTAAGTGAATAGATGGATGGATTGATCACCGAACATGATTAATGAAAGATGAATGGCGAAGATCTTATCGCAGGGGATTAAGTGAATAGATGGATGGATGGATCAATGAACAGGGTTAATGAAAGATGAGAAGTGGAGATAGTATGGCAAAGATTAGGTGAATAAATGGATGGACCAAATCAGGTCATGTGTTGGTAGAAGGGGGAAAACGTGCGGAATGATGGAGCGACCTTCGTAGGTGGTAAGTAGTTTCTCGTGTGCCCTCAAAGTTGTAAGTGGAATTTCTAAATTTTATGTGATTAGCCTAAGTGAGTGACATGTAGCACAAGAAAACCAATTTTCTCACGTGCTCCCAATCGGATATGGGTCATGCAAGAATTAACATGAGATTGCGCGATAGCCATTAGATCATGCAGGATTGATCAATGGTGGAGATCAGCCAAGCTAGTTGGTGATTGGGTGATGCGATAGCTGTTGGATCAAGTGAGAGAGATTGAAAGTGGAGATCAGCCAAGCTAGTTGGTGAGCAAGTGATGTGATGGAGCAGTCTTTATAGGTGGTAAGTAGTATCTCGCGCGCCCTAAGAGCTGTAAGTTGTATTTCTAAATTTCACCTGATTAGCCCAAGTGAGTGACATGTAGCATGAGAAAAACACTTTTCTCACATCCTCTCGGTTGGATATCAGTTGTGCAAGACTTCACACGAGATTGTGCAATAGTCGTTTGATTAAGCAAAAAATATCGACGATAGAGATTTGGAGCACCTAAAGTCAAATTTTGAAATGAATATGCGACATGCAGTTGACAGCGATTGGTCAGGTTTGTTGTAGATTGGACGACAATGAAATTTACAGGTATAATCTGATTAAGACGTGATTTATTAGCTTCCGCCTATATTATGCATGAATAAAGTGTTGAAGGAAATGAGAATACGAGGGAGATATTATTACAGAAAGAGAGTGATGGAAAAATATGATGATAAAATGAACCAAGTACTAAATTAAGATGAATAACTCCCAAAGCTCATGCAAGAACTAGAAACCTATGTTTTTGGGGTTGCTAAAGAGTCTCTTCCTCAAGTCATGGTCCTAGAGGGAGGAGGTGAGGCCAAGACATCTGTTGACAACCTTATGGTGATGTTTTTCTCCTTGCTAACCTTCTAATTGAAAGAAGGCACAAATGGAATAAAACTAAAACATAACCAATCTACGCTACACTACTGTGATGGAAATGCATCTACTTAAGCAAATGAACAATTAAACCATGAATCTATGCACTACACTACTGTAATGGAAATTCATCCATTTAAGCAAATGAACGATTAAACCATGAATCTATGCTAGCATACATGTACAATAAAGAGGAGCCTTAGCTTCTACGGTTGGGCCCTAACCCAAATGCTTCAATCCTTTGAGTTAACTTAGTGTTGGATCAAAACAAAACTCATTCTTATTATCAAAAAAATGGATTACATCAAAAACTGTCACAAGTCTTGTAGTGTAAAAATAGAGTAGATTTTTAAAATAAAAAATTTGAATCCTACTGAGGTCCTAGGCCTCTCTACTTATACGTCTAAAGTCTCCAATGACTTCCTTGAAATTAGGGAGGCTTGGCTCCCAAACTCGAGATAAACTAGTGCTTTGACTTTCACTTGCTCGACTGCCTTCTAGTCCTCATGATTTGGTTGTTTGCACTCCGAGTTGATGGAGGAATATTCGAATGGAGGGGTAGTAAATGAGGAGGATTTACCTCCTATAATTCCTCTCCCTTGTCCCATTCAAGTTTTGACCAAGATCTTTGCTAAAATTTCTTGTTTTTATCCTTTAATCCTACATTAAATTGACATTAGACCACAAAGAAAAATATCCATCTCTAACTCATCTCATAAACAAAATATAATCAAAAGTATGCAATAAGTTGTGAAAATAGTTGGTTTGACTAAGGTAGAAGGTGAATTAAGGCCTATATAATTACCCAATGATGAGGCTCATCATCACCCCCTATTGAAAATGTTGTTTATCCTTTGAGAAACTTAGTCAATATCTATGTACTTCATGGCTCTGGTAGCCTCTCTAACATCCCATGCCTCTGCTGTGGTCTTTTCTTCTTGTTCATAGAAGCCTACTTTCCTTTCTACTTCTTCCTACTGCCTCTTTTCCTATTCTTCTTTTCTCCCTTCTAGCATCCCTAGGAGTAGTGGTGGACTGAGTTTTAGGCCTATCCAATTGACCTTCAACTATTGTATTGATTGCTTATACATAGGTGTCTTGTTGAGTGCCTCTCTCAACCTTTGAGGTGAGTGATATTCTCTGATATTTGAGCTATGTGGGAGTGTGTTCCATCTCCTCAAGCAGGCATGTATACTATCATCTCCTAGCAGCCTAATCATATCCTCAAAACGTGAAATTTCTTGCTCTTGGGTAGCAATATATCTAGGTGCCAGTTGAGGATCATTTGCAATTAGATTGTGGTTGCTGATTAGGGCCATGGGATTTGATTGTTCAACTTTGATGAAAAGAGGTTCATTTTTCTCTCTGGCCAATATTCTTTACATCTCTGTAGCCCTTGACTCCTCATGGTTCATCCATGATACCAAAGCCATTAATTGTAGATCTCCTAGCTCGACATTAGGATCCCAAACATTCAAGTCTGTGAGGGCCATGTTTTGCAAGTAAAACTCAACCATTTTGGCCCTATCATTTAGTGTACTTTGATCACAATGATCAATAAACTGCCTATAGTCCTAAAATGGCATGGTTCCCCTATGTGCTAGTGTTTTAATATGAAATTGCAACCATTTTTCTATGAGGTAAAGAGCATAGGATTTAGTTGGCATCCTACATTGGATGGACTCCAAGGAAAGGTTTGCCATACATGCTAGTTGGTTTTCCCTTTCCTGCAATTTTCCTCTTAGCCATGCATTTTTCTTCTCAAGTTGATCTCTCATTATTGCTTCTCTGTCCCTTAAGCCACTTAGCTCTTTGCCCATTTCCTTGAGCTTCTCTTCCATGTGCCCAATGTCTTCATATTTTGTTTCTTGTTGCTACCCTACCTTGCTTTCCACTTTCTGTGCTTCTTGTAGTTTTTGTTGTGGATCCTGTAGGATGGTCTTACCCTTTAAGGAAGTTGATCTAGTACTAGGCCTCCTTACATAAGTGATTGGTGGCTTAGGGGAAGGCATTTTGTATCTTGGTGTAGGGGAATATTCAATCTCAATAGGGATTTTTGTTGATATTTATGGCTTCCCTTGTTTGATTCTTTTCCTCTTTCTTGTTCTGAAATATAGAGGGGCTTTCCTTCTTCTTTTCCTCTTTTGCTTGACTGGGGTGTTGAGAGCAGTGAGGGAAGCTGCTTCCTCCCTCTTAGGGGCCTCTGGAGACACGCTAGGTGACACCTCCTTGTGTTTTCCCCTTCTATTTCAATGCCTTCCTCCTTTCTATTTTCTTATATTCTTCCTCTTGTTGTTCTTTCTCATCTCCATCAGTTTCTTCCTTCATTTGCTCCTCTGTTTCAGTATCATCCTCCTTATCTTCTCCCCCTTCTTCTTCTGCTTCATCATGTCCTCTGTATTAGTTTCTTCTTCATTGTTATCGGGAAAACTAGTGTCTATGTAGAACTGCTAGTCCCACTAAGGGTGATAGCTACCTTAGAAACACACACACTTAAAACCACTACCGTTTTCCTTTATGAAAAATAGATGAGAGAAGAATAAAGGAGACCAACCTCTATCTTTCGCTTGGTTCCTCTCCCTTCTGATAGTACTTTGCTAGTTGCTTCCTTGTATACCCAGCTTCAGTGAGCACCTGTAGAATCAAAGAAACATAACACTATACGAGAACATGGATCTATTATCATAAACAATATAGGACCACATGTATATTAACCACACAAATGCATACAACATCAATTACACAAGAATGTGGAGGAAAACTTGAATAGCTTTATTAATAATCAAGAAAGAGCAAAGAGGATTACAACCAATTGTTCTGACCCAG
>Ga0068628_1000854_pt1 | contig 11838 bp, 9 predicted proteins | sample InSIn2gowninarea_FD_77431 | JGI IMG/M metagenome (GOLD analysis project Ga0068628, IMG submission 77431) | Clean room microbial communities from NASA Spacecraft Assembly Facility at Jet Propulsion Laboratory, Pasadena, California, USA -... ... | reverse complement strand
TGTTGTAGAAGTTATTGAATGATGATGCATGAGTTGCTAATCATGCTTGATACTTATCAGTTGTGGAAAGATCTTGTAGATCTTGCTGATAACATTGCTATCATGTTTGAGTAGTTGATTATGATATCTGTTTGAGTTGCATATTGGTGAATAAGTTCTTGATGTAGTGGTGTTGGTGTAATTCTTCTTATATGAAGAATTTGGCCAAGAGAATGATGTTGCTAAGACATGGTTATTGATATGTTGTTGCTAAATATGTTGGATAAGACTTGGAAACATGGCATATTTTGATGATGCTGAAGAATGATGTTACGTTGACCTATCTTACTTTATGATGATATTCTTATGCTGATGTTGTTGCATATTTGGTCACAGGTTGATGATATTGAAGCTACATTGTTCTATCTTTCATGAGTTGTTGTTGACAAATGCTTATGGTGCAGATCCTACATTGTATATGATGGTTGGTATTGTTATCTCACTATAGAGGTATGTTGTCTTTGTTATACATGTCATATATGTCATTTGATGTAAAGTTCATGTAAATACCTATGATGTAAACATTGTCAAATTTAGTCATGTATGGACTAGTGTGGTCAAGTCCTTTTGGGAATGTGATGTAATTTGTAATTCCACTGTGATTGGGTGATTGATGTAAGTTTGACTCCTTGGTGATAGGACAATTCATATGCAGTTGAGTCATAGAGTCATGTATTTTATTGTACATCCTTCATAAATTTCAACATGTTCTCAAGGGGAGCATGGTCAATATTCAGTGCTCATACTTAGCATCTCAGATCTATAGTGCTCAAGAGAAAAGCCTTAATTTTGTAGTGGTAATCCCTTTGCCCTTGATGTCAAATGGGGAGAGTAACTTGGTGTTTTAAAATATTGGTGCTTAGTTTGATGTGTTTTACAGATATCTACAGGTGATGGTGACCAAACACTGCAGTGGTTTCCATCAAGTCCAAATGTGGAGATTGTTGGCATTATACTTATGTGTTGTCCTTAATGGAAACCTACTTGATGAGTTATCCTTTGATGGAAACCAACTTGATACAGATGTCAATAGGATGTGTCTACAGATGTGAAAGGGAGTTTGGACAAAGGGAAACCAGTTCAGAGGAAGAGGAATGACAAAGATGAAATTTCCAGAAGTATGTGCGGGTTCTATTAAACAAAGCCACATATACACATGGGTATGAAGAAGGAAAGGCACGTACGGTTTCCGCACCATGGTATTCTAATACCAAGGATTTTTACCATGGTATTGACCTGTGGTATTAAGCCCAGCATCAGATATTTGATCTTGTCTAAGAATACCATCATTATTAGCATGGTTCTGAACTATGGTATTGAATAAGGGCTAAGCTATATAAGGAGATGAAGATCAAAGTGGTTGAGGTCTGCAAGTGATGAATATTTTTATGAATAGTTAAATATGAAGAAAATGTGCATGTAATGGGCTATTATTGATTTGTTTGATCTAAAATTAAGTATGCACCCGAGAATTTGATGATGGATTGGATCTAATAAATTTAAAATGACAATGTTTATTATGGGTTGATTTGATCAGTGATGACAGTGCCTTGACATGTGATATTTTTTTATTTGTTGAGATATGTGCATGTTTGTGATGCAGAGAAGGTTTATGTGAGTAATTGCATATCTGTACATGGGTTCTACAACCTGAGAAGTGTGTATGCACGCGGGTTTGATACTGGCAAGTCACGTATCTATTATGATCTATATGCAGTCTTGTTTCCTGAAAAGTGCTTATACACGCAGGTTTTTTTAGGAAAGTTGTTGGAACAAGGTCCCCTCGGGTCAATTTTGGTAATAAGTTTTTGTTATCTCTGTAAAATCTCCTCATTTTGAGGAAGTGGGGCGCAAAGGTCATTAGAAGTCAAAGGGGATTTAGGAAGTTCAAAGCCCCTTAGTATGTTAGAAGCTAAGATGTTTTGTGACCAGCCCATGGTTCGCGAACCATAGTATTGTAAAGAAAGATGCTATAAAAAGGAGTCATAGCGAGTCATATGAGGTAATCAATCATAGAGGATCTATGTATTGCCAAGTGATATAAGGTAGAAGAGTCTATTTTTTGTACTTAGGTGAAGGGGAAGGCTATTGTAGCTATGTATGCGGAGACCTTGGTATGTCTGCAACTAAGTGTGTGGGGCCCCTTCAGCTGTGTGCGTAGGGAAGAAAGAGTCTGTAACAGAAGGATTGAACTTAATAAAGACTATTTTGGGGAAATATCTGTGTATTTGTGCCTTTATGTTTACTTCTACCTTTTCTATGTGCACACTGCACACTCTGTTTTTTGTATTTATCATAAGGAGCACTCAATTGGTCCATGAAAGTACTAGATTTGCTAGTTTATTTGATGTTAAGAATGTTTAAAGCAATCGATGTAGAGTTAGAAGTTGTTATATGTAAGTTATCATCATTTTCGTATTTCAAGGGTTAGGGTTCACGAAGGTCGGGATAAAGCCCTAGAAGTAACAAAAACCCATCATGCAGACCTCTGGATGCAGAAACCTAGTTCTGTCAGCCCCCAATACTACCTATGGTGAGACTACAGCCTGCATTATGCAAGTTGTTTCTGAAAGGGCCAGCAGTGTAGGGTTTTTTTTGTTGGTGTAGTTAACTCTAAAACTGGGTCTAAACCCCCTCAAGACAATAAATGGTTTTTTTCCCAGGACTGGGATCTGTCTAAGAAATGTGTGATATCGAATAAATAGTTCCCAATTAAGAAGGAAATCGAGAAGTGGATAGATCGGAAGTTGCAGGAATTTGCATCCCAAGAAAACAATAATTCACACCTATGGAAGGAAGAGTGGTTGAATAAATATATATATATATATATATATACAGATGAACATGAAATTTTCTTCTGCTATTTTCCATGAAAATTACACTAGTGGTTGTCTAAATTGGTGGATAGTCAAGGTACATGGAGGTTGGATAACCCTATCGTGTGGACTCCAAAGTTGGTAAGGCACTTGGAAGCTTCTGAAAACAAGATCACGAGGGTTGTCGATCACTGGATTGATAGCATTTTGGGTGGGTTCATCACTGAGTTTGTGATTGATACATCTGTTGGTTATAGCAAAGCTGAATGACGTTTTTTTTGAAGGATCAAGAGGTAAATATCTGAAGTCGCTAAAAACTTGGATTAAAATTATATTGTGCAAGAAAAGGGTTATGCCATTGAATTAATGTTTAGAAGAGATTTGATGGGAGCTACGTGAAGTGGAAAGACATTCAAAAGATATCTAGATCAGGTGTTGAGTACAACCCTCTATTGAGAGCATCTGATAGCAACGAAGAAAGTAGTATTCTAAAGACACCTCTAGGTGCACCGCAGACAGTAAGTCAAGGTCTCATGGGAATACCCTCTCCATCCACTCCACCTTCGCCTCATACACCTACACCTCCACCTCTACCCCCACTATTCAACATGGCCAACGCGATGAAGATTCCCATATTCAAGGGTCTAGGGATTGAAGTCCCTGAACAATTTTGGTTTGTAGTTGATTTTGTGTGAAATCCACAACATATTATAGATGATGACTTGAAGAAAGCACAGTTGGTCACAACATTACAAGTTAGAGCATTAGGCTGGTATATTAAGTATTGTTCAGCTCATCCAAATGCAACACTGGAAGAAATGAAGAAATAGATCAAAAATAAATTCAATAAGCCTAAGTCACAAGTCCAGTTAGTAATAGAGGTCAAAGAGATCCAACAGAAGATGAACGAGTCTACATGGGACTTTGATCAAAGGTTGAAATGTTTGTGTTAGCTACCTATACCAATAGGTTTCATTTTTCATGATTGGCAGGGGAAGTCCCAAATATGTTCTACTTTGGTCTTGCCAAGATCTCATATTTCTGTGGAAGAGCACCTCTGTACATAGTTTTGATGATGTCCTACATTTTGATGGGTGATCCAACAGTCTAATCTGGATCATGCCATATTTCAATTTTTTATTGTAGATTAGAGAAAGAGAATCTGTCCAAACTGTTTAATCTTGGCAGATTAGTAGTTAGGTAGAGAATAAAGGTTCCCAACTGCTTAATCTGGGGCCTTGGAAGTAATAAGGCTAGTCTTAGATAGAAAATCAAAAGAAAATGCAAAAAGAAAAGAAAAAGAGCAATTGAGTGTTTGCTAGTCTAAGTGCACCCTCCCTGAAGTAATAAAAAATGCTAGGCAATAAGATGGGTAGGTAGATGGGGTTGCAGAAGTACAGTTTCTTTCATATTGTTGGCCTAAACAAAGAAAACACATGTTGGCCAAAGCAGATCCTCCTATTCAGCATTTTGGTAACAACAAAGTGGAGCATGTCTAACTTCCCAATCATTCCCCACCAAACCTTTTTCTAACATCCCAATGTCACCTTTGTTATATAGCAAAGCCACATTTCTTGTGCAAAATCATTCTTCATGTTCATCTCCCTTCAGTACTAAGTTTACTCCTTGAAACTTAGTGGTCACTCCATTTCATCTATATCCCCATCCATATTAACTATTAACCTTATTATTACTTAATTCCCTATATTCCCCTTTTCCCTATGTATTATATCACTTTATTGTGAAAAAATCCCCAAAAATATGTATATTCCCCCTTCCCTAGGCAATATAGCCTTATAGTTCCAAGGAATCAGAGCGCAAAGAAAATTAAGCGCAAATGGCAAAAACAACGCTAAAATCATGTCTCAGGATTAAATCAAGATCTTCTTGGTTTAACAGCCCTAAGCGCGTTTGTTCAATAAAAAATCAAAAGGCCCGTTTGTTCACAAAACATTACAAAAACCCGAAAATTTGTCGATAGCCAAAGTTACGCCCGGGCGCGCCTTTCCACAAAAAACATTTGTTTATTCCTCGGGCCTCGCTGTATTGTCCTATCATCTCCACCTCCCGTCAATCGTCGGATCCGAGCCCTCCCATCCTATGGCTCTCTGCAATTTCAAAGCGCCCCCGATGCCTGTACGTTAGCGCCCGAAATTGTCAGAATGATGACGTCGGGCTGCGGACACACATCGACATTTCGTTGCGTCGGGCGACCTCCTGCCAAAACCGTTCCCGTACTGATAGCGGTCCGATATTATCGCTTACCACCCTCTGCTAACCGCCCTTCGCATCGCCCCCACGTCACCTCCACGTCACGCTTGCGTCAGCACCACATCAGCGCCCGACCCGCCATTGCTCCGAGCTGTCCGCCATGTCATCATTCCACGTGGACCACTCGCGAGCCACCACGTCATCATTCTGTACCTGACCCCACCGATGACGTCATCCGACAAAAGGCGCCAAAAGCTAAATTTTCCATATTCTTGCCCAAAATCACATTTTTTCGCGTTTTTTGCAAAACAGTCTACTGTGCGTCCTGCATGAAATTTCACGACGTTTTTGCCACCAACCTGCAGAAATTGATTCCAAAGCCGTGGCCTCCCAGAATTCAGCTTGGATAAGCCTCCACCCATCGCGCCGCAAGCAGGTATTTACCAATTCTTCCTGCACCTGGTTCATTTTGTTCTTCTCTGTAAATTGCCAAAAAACTACCATTTTCTCCTGAAACTCAAGCTTCCTCGCCCTGCGAGTGACTCAATTCCTTCCAGAGTGACCAATTGTGCCCATTTGTGCCAGAGCTACCCTATTTTTACTGCAAATCCTTTTTATCTCAATTTTCTGCGCAAGTGTTGCATTTGCCCGCAATTCTAGTGAAGTTCAGCTTAAAATACATAGGAAGCATGGAGAGCCTTGTGGCCCTGAATATTGCCCCTTTGAATGCTCCACATAAGGAACTGGAATGGCAGCCCCTTGGAGATAGAGATTTTCAAATGAAAGAGACAATTGAAGTGGCCATGAAATACCACATTAAAGTCATCAATGAGTTGAAAGCCAAGCACCTGAATGGAACTGACATCCTAAGAATTTGGGACTCCCATCTACCTATCTTTTATCTCCCCCAGGTCAATGTTTTCCCTGATTTGATACACAAATGCTGTGAAAACTATGACCCAAATCAGAGAGCTGTCCTCAGTCCCTCAGGCTTTGTTTTATTCTATGTCACTCCTGAAGCTATTAATCAGATGCTTCACTTCCAGTCAGCAAAATCATTAACTCCTCTGTCCATGCAACACCTGATAGACCAAGGTGCTAAGCTCTCCAGTACCCAAATCACAAGAGTTGCCCAGTTGTTCATGGATCCAGATGCCCCTCAGAGGCCTCCTCCTTTCTTACATGTATGGTTCAATGATAGAGGCCAAGCCCTAGTGAGTATGATTTCCTATGTTCTAGGGTACAATAGCAATGAATATGTGGATGAGACAGTCTTGGCCATGATGTCTATGTTCTCCCCTGGAAAGCCTCCTTCTTTTCAATATGATTATGCTACATTCATTTCCAACAAGATTCATGAGCAATTCATGAATCTGGAGAGGAAGAGGGTGTTCAAGTATACTTCTTATATCTATCACTTGTTACTATTCAACCAGCCTGGCAGCTTTCCATTCCCACTCAAGAAAGTGGATGCACAGGGAAACCAGAGGTCTGTGGTGTTTTGGTCTTCAGTCTTCCATCATGTATTCTATTCACCATATAGTTACTGTGAGTTCATTGACTTATTCATCAATCCAACCATGTCATTGCTGCTAAGTTCCCCTCCTCCCAGACTAACAGATGAGATGCAGAAGATCCTCCAGCTTTCAAAGAACTATAGCATTGGAGATTGGTACTTTTACCAACACCATACAGTGATCAGAATATATGGTTGTGAGCTAGCCCCATACAGGCTACCAAGATATGTCCCCATGAGGCTTTTTGCCTTAGAATACTACAGGCAGTTTGGAAATGCAGACATGATCCATTTCCACAGCAAAAACAAAAAAGCACAACTGAAAATCAAGCTCCAACTAGGCCCCTTCATTTTCAACAAAAGAGAAGAAGCATGGGAAGAAGCAGATAAAATCTTGAAGGGCCTCCAGCTAAAAACCAGCTTCCTTTGGTCACCTTATGACCCCAATCACTTTATAAGCCTTAGAAGGGTGAGATATAGGCTTGCCAGCTATGATCATGTCAGAATCCCACATCTTGAAAAATATGCAAATCAATTAGAATGGAAAGAAGGCACCCTAGAGGAGGCTAGTTCTAAAGAAGAGATTACACAAAAAGCAGCAAAGAATCTTAAAAAGGCAGCTGACTTGGAGTATTGTGAATAGGTTCTTTCTCTAGCTCCTGGTCATTTTGGAGTAGCTACTTCCTCTTCTACAGCTCCCCAGCAACCTGCTCAAACCACTACTCAAGCAGTTGCTACAGGCAAAGGAAAAGAAGTGCAGCAAGAGGAGCCTCTCCCTAGTACAGAGCAGCAGCAGGAGCAGCAAGTTGAACAGCAAGAAGAGATGGCTGAAGCACCTGCAACTACAGAGCAACAGACTCAAGAACATGTCCCTCCAAGGCAGGAGACAACAGTTGAGACCTCAGTGCTGCAAACTCCAACCAATGAGGAAAGAGGCAGAAAAAGGGACAGACAGGAAGAGACTCCCCTTACCACCTCAACCAGTCAACAAGCAGATAAAAGCCAAAGGCTCAATCCTTTCTCTGAGGAAGAGATGCCTTTTGGACCATCCATGGGTATGGCCCCTCCTAGTATAGAGGCATCAGCCAGTTCCTTCCAGCAGGAACAAGAGAGACAACATGGAGGATAAGTTAGCTCATCAGGCCAGCAAAGGAGAGCTGAATCAAACATCAGAAAGAAATTTATGGGAATAAAGGCAATAAATGAGCCACTTGGACTTCAGCTCTATAATCAATTGCTCAAAATGGCACCAACTAATCAACAAAGGCTCATGTCAACCTATGACATTGCAGAAGGAAAAATGGCTATGAGTCATTTTAGACCCACCATGCAGTAGCCCCAATCAACTGCAGATTATATCAGGACCAACATGGAAGTATTCGCCAAAGACATCCACCCTATGGACCAAATAGAGTTGCATAAGCAAGTAGGTGAGATGATCTATTCCACACTTGCTGAAAAAACATTACAGGCGCACAGGTTGCAAAACTCTTTACATAACACCAGTGTTCAATTGGAGTTAGAGAAGGCTTCCTCCCAGGCTAAGGACAACAAAATTAGGTCCTTAGAGGAAATTATCATAGAGCTTGGGCATGACCCAAATGATCCCAAGGGAGTGCAAGCTTTAATGAAAAAGAAGGATGAAGATATAGCAGCCCTAAGAAAGATGGTAAAGCTCCCTCCAACACTTCACCCTCAAACTGAAGGTGTTGCTCAGCAGAGAAAAGATCAGGATGTAGTGGCCATGCTGTTGGCCTTACACTAAAGGTTGCTAGAAACAGAGGGTGCATTAGAAGTAGCCCTGAAACAAAAAGATGGAGATCAGATGCCTCAGTCTTCTCAGCCAATAATAAATCTTGAGGAACCTCCTCAAATCATAATTCCTCCCCTTGTACAAGCAGCAGAAGCAGGTACCTCAACTTCTGAACCTCAAGCCACAACAAAAGAAGCAGCAGCAGAAGCGAGCTCTGCAGCTCCAACAACAGAGGTGGCAGCACAAGTGACAGCACCAGAGCAGGCACCAAGCCTTGGTATGCAGAATATGATGAAAGAGATACAAGCTCTAGAAGCACAAATGGTTGAGCTGAAGGATGCTAAGAACAAATTAGCTCAACTAGAGGAAAAGTATGATAAGTCCAAACAGCACCTGGCTGAGAGGACAAGGGAGGTACGAGCATTGGAAAAAAGGATCAAAGATCTTGAAAAAGAGCTGACCATGAGCAAGGTCATTACTGAGGTGAAGAGGATCCTATGGGCTAAGATTGGCCAATCAATCACAGATCAGTGGCAATATATAGAGACAATTCATGACCAAATGGATCTGCTAAACAGAGCTCATGCTGAAAATCAAAGGGCCAGAGCCTCTCTGGGAAGCATGCCTGATATTGCTACCAGGATGATCAATGTCTTGAATAATAGGACTGGCCTACAATTGGCAACAATGGGTATCAGAGACAGAACTGATACAATTCTATTAATCAAAAGGGTGCTTACCCTCAGGAACTATGTGCAAACATTAGAAAGGAGGTGCCAAGACATTCAGGTAGAGGTCAATGCTTTTGCCACCAAAATCACTGCATTACAAGGCAGAGGGCTTCCTAGCTTGGTGACTAGTGCAGGGAGACTGTTACCCCATGAACAATATGCCCAAAGGGTCAACAATTATGTAACCAATCAGTTGACAGCTTCAGCAAGCAGTCCAGAGGGAGCAGGGCCACTATCAGGACAGGAGCTGTATGATAAATTAGAGAATTTGTTCTTCATGGAACACGAAATTAAACACCTTTTTGAAGTGCCCCCTAATTATTATAAGTATACAGAGGCAGATGAAACTTTAATCAAAATGCAGAGACATCAAATGCCTACTGAAGAATGGTGGAGCAACATGATAGGAATGTTGCTTTGATAAATCAGTTTTGGTTCAAAGAAGAAGTCTTCAAACGATCGTGGGTCAGCATTTTAATGATTCATAAACTAAGTCCACCTGGAGCAACAGTAAAAGGCTGTTGGACGAGGAGAACAGTGACTAAGCACAGCTTGAGCAACACAGATGAGCTGTCCAATACAGCGGTACCCTGACCCAGCAGCATAAAGGTATGGATATTCAGAATTACCGCAAAGGAGCTCGGCCGGCCCAGTGGGCCCAAAAGTCAAAAGTTTCTGACATACAGTAAATAGCTGTTATGTATTTATTTTGGGTAGATTTAAGTGTTGTAACAAATATCTTAGAAAGTTGGTAGGAGCAGTTATTATGCAATAACTCATTTTTGAGATATTTTATGAGATATTTTGTATATATGCACCCCCGCTTAGCTAATTGGGGGTTGTTGTTTATTTGTTGAAAAAAATCGGCTGTAAATTCTGAGAGAGATAATGCAAAAGAGCTGCTGGTTTCCTCAAATTTGACTCTGGTTGGACGTGTTGTGATGGAATTATTGACTGCTGCAAGACTCTCGCGATATATCATGACGCAATAAGTGTTTTCCTAACTGTGTTTGTGTTTTATTTCTCGCATAATCCACCTATGCTGTATGTTTGTTGATCTTAGTAGGAAGGAAAAAGAATAGTTCAGGATTTGTCCCATAAGACACCCTAAACTCAATCTTTCCTGCTAGCTGTGTTTTCTTCTGGATTAGGCGTAAATGTGGAATTCTTAAATGCTCCTGTTTACTCTAATTCTGTAGTAATCTCTATTCAATAATTCTCTTTGCTTCTGAGTAGGATTTGGCCCTTTATTCTCGTTTACACCGTGGAAGAATTCTTTGTTGCCTTTCATGGTGTGATCTCATACTTGTTTTCCTTTAAAATCATAAGTTTGTGTCATGAATACCTATTTGGCTCTGCAGTAACTCTCTTTATCACAGGTGCTAAGTATATTCAGGTTCTGGACTCCATATGCCCAATGGAATGAAACCTCTCAGGACATTGCATGACCTTCTTTAAACAATAAGTGACAACCAAAATTCAAACAAAAACTCTTTACCTCATAGCTAGCCTAAAATCTTCAAAAAACAAAGCTAAATCAAAAAGAGAGAGCCCTATTTGATTGCAAGTAGGCTAGAACCTGTAATCCAAAGCCTGGTTAGTGGTTACCCCAGCCGTATTCCCTCAGGAGTCAAAGGGAACAACCTGGGCGTTAACATAAATGGTGACTCCACTAGGGACCTGAACGAAATTTCCAAACCTCTGTCTGATTCTTAATGCTGTGGATAAAGCCTGAGTGACAGCCAGACAGTCTTAGAAACTGCCTTTGCTTTGCATTTGCAGGAGTATATAAAAGCTACCTCAGTCAATCTTTATTCAGTCTTAAGTTCCATACAGTTGTTCCATATCTGATCGGTCCTTTTCAAATATTAACATCTCTCAGAGAATTCCCCTAAAGAAAGATCATAGAAGCTGGCTCATAAGAAGAAAATTCGTTATACTAGATCTAATCCAGATCCAAATCCATCACCTGAATTCCAAAATCCGAACTTGATTTCAAGGATTCTTAAGAAACAAGAAGCAGAAGAAACTTTCTCAGATTCAAGCTCTGAGGCAGGATTTCAAAGTAATATTCCAACCCCTGCTAAAGTTTCTTTACATTCCCATACTACAGTTCCACATTCTCCTAGTTCTTCATCCACTCCACAAGGTACTTCTTCTACCCCTCCATCAACTACCCATACCCCTTTCATCCCCTTCCCTCCACTTGTCCCATTTGTTCCTTTTGTCCCTGTTATTCCACTCAACATGGCTAATAGATATGCTCCTTTGCAGTTACCAACAAATCTAGGGGCCATGCCTCAGGATTACCAGACCAAAATCTCATATTTTGATGGTACTGGTTCTTATTCAGCCCTTCAGCACACCAAGAAGATGCAGGATTACTTTGAAAATTATGAGATAGATGATGATGGGGTTAGAATGAAAATTTTTGTGCAAAGTCTAACAGGGGATGTAAGGCCCTGGTTTAGAGCTCTTCCAACAAACTCTATTGGTGACCCAGAAGCCCTTTACCAAACCTTCTTAAACAAATGGGAGAAGAAAAAAGATCCACTTCATATACTGTCTGAGTACAACACCATCAAAAGAGGCCCTCAAGAAACTGTCCTGGACTATTGTGCTAGATTCAACAATGTATACAATGCTATCCCACAAAATCTTAGGCCTCCACCTGATCTGGCTTTATATACTTTCCCTGATGGATTTGATTCAGACATGGCATACCAATTAAGAGAAAGAGCACCCCAAACTTTAGCAGATATGCAAAACATA
>Ga0068628_1000850_pt1 | contig 11866 bp, 19 predicted proteins | sample InSIn2gowninarea_FD_77431 | JGI IMG/M metagenome (GOLD analysis project Ga0068628, IMG submission 77431) | Clean room microbial communities from NASA Spacecraft Assembly Facility at Jet Propulsion Laboratory, Pasadena, California, USA -... ... | reverse complement strand
GTTGTCCAGCAAAAAACACTTGGCATTTTGATTATTGAGTTGTTGAGATTTTAGGCGCATATGAATCGTGAGCACTATGACCTTCTGATAGTGAGTAAAGTATTTGAGACATTGCCAAAGGAGACACAAGAGTTATTACAGAAAATCATGTCAGTGCCCACAGAAGCCATAGATATCGAAGGAGAGGAGTCAGTGCCAGAAGTTGATATGGAGGCAGAATTAGTTGCTCTAGATGTCGCCGAAGTACTTGCCAATGTCCCCAAATCACCGAGGACACCGAGACCAAAGCTGACCCCCACCAAGGAGACTACAAAGGATAAAAAGGGCAAGTAGGCTGCTATACCGGTGCGTGCATCGCCAAGGAGAAACCTACCGAAGCCCACCACACAGGCGAAGGGAAAAGCTATAAATTTGGAGCCGGAGGAGGAAGACATTGAAGACATCCCGATGGACGATGAGGATGTGGGAGTCGAAGTAGAGGAGGTTGAAACCTAGGGTGTGGAACCTGTTACTCGGTTGTCGAAGTATTTCCCTCCATGCAAGCCCAAGACCAAGGTGCTGAAGGACATCGATGAGAGCAAGACCCCCTTGCAAACCCCTCTGCTACCGGAGGAGATTGTTTTCGACAGACCGCACTTGGCATGGTTACTGCTACTGAAACTTGAAGACTAGGACTTGGACGATCACGAGAAGTTCCCATACCTAGCGACCAAGTAGCTAATGCACCATATCATTGATACGAACTCTAGAATGACCGCATTGGGGCCACAGAGGTGGCTCTGAGGAGTAGACAAGGCAGGGTTGCTCAACCTGCTTTGGGTGCCACACTACAACCACACTCGGTGACAATTTTGGTCATCAAGAAGTTGCTGTGCTTGGTGCATGATAGATGTTTGTGGCTGGAGGAGCCAATACCCATCACAGATAGATTGATTCACCACATAACGGGATTGCCATATACAGGCGAGAATCCAGCCATGATATTTGGTGGAAAAGGTGGTGAACAGGCTCTCATGGAGTCTATGAAGGAAAAATTTAAGCTGGTAAAGAAGCCGCATGGTTATGCTATATCCAGCATCTGTGACCCTACCGTGAAGGTAACCACACAGATCCTAGAATGGAAAGTGATGAGGAAGTGTCGCGCCAATGAGGTTCTGGCACTTGTTGTCACGCTAGCAGCACAATGCACCGAAGGAGTCCAATTCAACTAGTCAGACTACCTTTGTGGAGAATTCCTAGCGAACTGTCGCGAAGCACAGGAGCTCAGCAAGACATTCCACTACGTGTGGCTCTTGCTGTCAATTGTGTTGGTAGTGTGGGAGCTGCTAGAGGACAGCCAGTTCCCTTCGGTCGTGACAGACCTCTCAGAAGCAGCAAAGTATGCTCCACTGTGGGCGACCAAGGATGCATAAGGAGTTAAGGACAATATGATCTTCTGGATCTTGATGGAGATGAACATCTGCATGGCTATCAATCACAAACTATGATGTTCACCTACAGTGTACGCCAACCTATAGGGCTACGCAAAATTTAAAGTAGACTCCATCATGTATCCATCAGGGCGCAGAAGGACTGTACGCAAAAATGGTATGACTTTCCTTATTTGGCAATGGATGACGCCATTGATGCGGTGCTTGATCAATGGCCGACAGAGTGGTGTGCTACCATAGACTTGGTGGTGGGTGGGAGCAAGTCCGCCATGTAAAAGAAAAAGGAGGAGGCCAAGCTTAAGATGACACAGCTGACTGAGAAAAGGAAAAAGGAGGCCACTGATAAGGCCCAGGCAGAGTGAGAGGCCGCGAAGCAGACAGGGAAGTAGATAGGTGGGACAGAGCGGGGCTCTGTCAAAGGCAAGAGGTCACCTTCACGTGAGACAGAAGAGGAAATAGAACAACAAGACATGAACCCTTAGGAGACATCTGCCCACATCAAGTGCCCAAGAGAGCTGGAGAAGGGAGGGCCCAGAAAGAAATCAAAGGCAACAAAGACATCACTGGACCCTATCACGCTAATAGAGGGCAACTTACATGATATCGGTGAAACAATGCGGGATGTCACTGCGGAGACCCTGTAACAATTTGAGCAACAACAGTAGATCATCCTGGGGGCTATCCAGACAGGGTTGCAGGAGCTGTAGTCTTGCGTGTTGCAGGTTGGCATGATTTTTACCAGCCTGGCTATCGACACTTTAGAAGCTGCCGATATGCTATGCGCGAAGGCCTCCAGTGCGATAGTGCTGCCTGATGGAGCACTGACCATAGAGAAAGAGGTTGAAAGGCCCATTGTCAGTGCCCTAAAGGGAGTAGGGTTGAATCTGGTAGTGCTCTTGCGAGAAGCGCTCCACCTCTTACAGGATGGAGTAATTGTAGAGCTGAGGGCCCGTGATCACTGTGCCCTCCAGGTGATTAGTGAATAACAGATCAACAACGAGCAGATGGCACTACAGAGAGATGCTGCCATCGCCGTTGAGACCGAGGCGACTAATTAGAGCAAGTGTATTATGCAGATCGTCTAGAAGGCATGCCGAATGGTTCCCGAGTTGGCCATTCTGGACGAGGAGCTAGTCAAGGTACGCATCCACAAGTTGGCCATAGGGGTGCGCGACACTCATACTGAGATGGTGCGGGTTCAGTTGGAGTTGAACTTGCAAATCATGGAGTTATAGTAGAAGGCCCAACCTTCAACTCTGCGAGAAGTGAACGAGTAGTGGGTGACCGCTGTCACAGAAGCAGTAGCGGCGGTGGACATTGCAGTAGCAGACTTCACACAATTGTTTAAGCAGTCGTTTGATGTACTGACCAGCTTGCAGGAGGACCCCAACGTACAATGGCTAGAGATGTAAACATGTCAGCTACAACAACACTATGATGAGGTTAAGGGCACAATGTGAACTGTCATACTGACACAAAGACTAGCCAAGCTGCAGGAGGCCAAGCAATTGAAGGAATAGTTGGATGCAGTGCTGCACATGGAAGTAGTGTTGAAGGCACGACTAAAGCCCTGGTTGGATGAGCCTTACACAGTAATAGGATCTATCAAAGGAAATCTTGTGACTATGTAAGCGATGCAGAAAAAGCTTCAGGCTGAAAGCACAGGAGCAGTGACTGAGCAAATGGTCAAAGACACAAAGCAGGCGGCCGCATAGTGCACAATTAAGGTTGCAGTAATCCGAGTCGAACTGGAAGGTCTTCGTGCAAATATCTCTATGCCTGCCAAGTGACTCGAGGGCGAGTCACGATGTTTGTGTTGGGGGCCTATTGGGAACGAGATCCCCCAAAGGATAGTTTTGGGGCAAAAAGCCCATGTTTTTGTCAAATTTTGTAATAAACTTGTAAAGACTCCGCATTTTGTGGTTGCGGAGTGCGAAGGTGTCATAATTCATAAAGAGTTGTTTGCCCTTAGTTTTGTAAAGTAAAGTCAGCTGTAAAAGATCTACCCATGGTCCGCGGACCATGGGATTGTATAAAAAGAGCTAAGCTCTAAGTAGTTTTAGAGAGACAAAAGATCATGAAGAAGAGAGTCATAGCTCTGAAGTAAGAAGTCTAAGTTTCAGGTTGTAGTGTAGGCAGAGGCTCTACAGATGAGTGCATAGAGGCCTAGGGTAGAAGTCCGCAACTCAGTGCACGAACCCCTGTAGCTGTGTGCGCAGGGTGGATAGAGTCTGTAATTTCTTAGAGATATCAATAAAGAGAAGTATTCTGCAAATTCTGTGTCTTTGTTCCGATTAATGCATCTTGTCATATTATGTATGAATATCCTTTATAATGCTTATGTGATGCACGAATGTGTATAATTATGTTGGATAACTAAATTCAAATAAGAATATCTGTTTACACGGTGCTATTGTGAGTATCTAATAAGATAAGTAAGATTCTTAAGATAACTAGACAATTTGTGCAATACACTACCTTAGTAGTGCGAAAGTATCTAAACCGAAGGTTAGGGCTGTGCGAAGGTCCGTCGTAACATTTCACAGAGGTATTGAAGGGAGGAATAAGGGGTTAGGCAGACAAAGCCCTAGAACTTAATGACCTGTGCAAATGCAGGAATAGAAGGAATAAAATGACATCATGACCATCTCAGGGTGCGAAAACTTGGTTCCAGCATCCCCCCATATTGCTTCGGGTGACACTTCGGTCCGCGCTCCGTGGGCTGATGCTGAAAGGGTCAGTAGTGTAGGGATTTGTTTGACTAATTAACGATGAACCTGGGTTAGGCCCCCTCAAGCCAACACCGTGATTCACATGTGTGCTAACTCAAGAGAGCATTGTATGGGCTAAAGGAAGCACCTTGTGCTTGGTACACCAGGATAGATAGCTACTTCACTGGGTTGGGCTTCATGAAGAGTGAAGCAGATGCGAACCTGTATCACATAGTGGTGTAAGGTAAGCATTTGATGATTGTACTTTACGTAGATGATCTCATATTAACAGGTGATGAGAAGCTCATCAGATCTTGCAAGCGAGTTTGAGATGAAGGACATGGGGCTCGTACATTACTTTCTTGGCATGGATGTATGGTAGGGAGATGGGGAGTTGTTTGTTTCTCAAGGAAAGTATGCCAATGAGATACTAAGGAGATTCTACATGGAGAGAAGTCAACCCATGGAGACTCCTTTAGTTGGTAACTAGAGGAAGGAGGATGCTACTTAAGGAGAAGTGGTGGAAGCTACTGTTTACAGGCAGCTTGTGGGTTCACTCATGTATTTGGTGAACACACGACTAGATATGTGTTATGCAATTAACCAGCTCAGTCAAGCGATGGTTAGGCCTACCAAAATGTATTGGAAGGTGACAAAGAATGTATTGAGATACCTCAGAGGCACTACTCAGTTTGGGTTGTGGTACAAGTGGACAAAGGGAGTGAAGCTTCAAGGCTTCACTAATGCAGATTGGGTAGGGAGTCCATCTGACAGGAAGAGCACATCAGGAGGGATCTTTAGTATTGAGTCAGTTGCAGTTTCTTGGTACAATAGGAAACAAATATTGGTTGCACTTAGTTCGGCAGAGGCAGAGTACATGGCTGCAAGTCAAGCAACATGTGAGGCTATCTAGATGAGGAAGATCCTGGTTGGTTTGTTTGGTTAGCAGATGGATCCGACAATGATTTATTGTGATAATCAAAGTTGTATTAAACTCTCTGAAAATCCATTTTTTCATAATTGGTACAAGCATATAGATATCCGGTATCATCATCTCAGAGATTGTGTGTTGAGGTGGATCATGTTGTTAGATTACATTCCCACAGAGGAGAAAGATGCTGACATCTTGACAAAGGCATTGCAAAGATGTAAATTCGAGTTTCACAAAGACACGATCAGGGTAGTGGATAATCCCTTTCTTGTGGAGAGGGAGTGTTGAGAAATGGTAACAAGAAATTCCAGTTTAATTTTTCCTTGAATTAAAATGTGAATTAAAATAGAATTCTTTTCTCATAGAAATTTGAAAATAATTAATTAAGTTTAATTAACTTAATTAATTTAGGAAATTCGAATTGGAAGTCTTTTAGAAGACATGTATATGTTCTCCCTAACTTATAGGAGTTAAGGATGATTTATGAATGAGTTTTAATTAGTTAACTCAGTTTATTGAGTTAAGTCCAGTTAAATTAGTTCCAATCAGTTTCAGGAACTAATAGTGAGTAAACAATCAATTGGGACGCTAGTGACCTAATTAGTGCTACTTTAGTTAAATGAAGATTCCACCATAAAAAAATCATGCATGTTGATTCTGAGGAAGACCCAGTTGAGACTAGAGTGCAGGGACAATGTACTATTTGTTTTAGATTTTTCTGAGTTTCACTAATAATGCATGCATTCAGGAACTGATCCTTGAGGGATTGCACTATTTTTAGAGGCTTTATTTCGCTTTAAATACAAGCTATCCTTCATAGGAATTATAAATTGGAATAGAGACTTGGAGAGATTGTGAATTGGCTAAGATTTGGCCTTGAGATTGCTTATGATTGAATTTGCTGAGTGCTTGGATTATTCTAGAGAGAGCAAGCATTGTAATTTCATCTTGATTTTCTAGATTAATACAAAACAGATAGTTGGGTTTTGAGCTGAGGCTTTCCCCAGATATTTATTGTGTTATGTGCCTTTGATTCTCTTACTCTATAGATTATTGTTTGCTCGATGTTTATGGGCTTCCACTGTAAAGAGTAGAAGTAGATCCTTGTCTCTTGTTTTAGTAAATTACATGAGCTTGTGAATCTACAGGGTTTTCTACAACTCGTGGAGGGTTGAGGAAATGAGTTTGGGAGCTGGGTTGTGCTAGGATTTTGAGGATATCATATGGGGAGTGGAGCTAAAAATTTATGGGGGAATTGGAAGGCTGCTTCAACACATTATAGACTGGTCATATTTCCAGTCAGTTTGAGGAGGATGTGGTATTTGGGGTCGATTTTCGGAGGTCAGAACTAGGCCAAACCCTTTCTCGGTTTTGGTAGGTTTATTGAGAGGATCATGAGGATAGTTTCATAGAATTTCTTGAGCATCGAAGATGGACTTTCAACAACATCCTTTCAACAGAGAATGAAGTTTTCTGTGGCAGCGTAGGGACTATTTGGGGCAACTTACTCTCTCTTTTGGGTGTAACATTTTCTCACCTAGGTCTTATCAAGCTTGCCCTTCAGGCAAGCCCAAGTTCATTCCTTCCATACCATTGTACTCTTGCTCCATATATTTAATAAAACAACTCAGTTGCATGGTATTTGCAGATATTTCATGGGTGTTCACTGATTTTTGGAAATTTTGTGCTTGCATATGTTATTTGCGTTGTATATCACTATTTTTTCTATTTCAGAACATTACAGTGGTATCAGAGCCTTGACCTTTGCCCAAATATGGGTAGCCAACAAGAGCATGGAAGATTTGATTATGAGTGCATAGTGATGGGTGAAGCCAGATTCAAACCCATGGCTAAAGGGAAATCTAATATGGAAAAATTACGAGGTTGAATCCATTGGGACGATGAGAGGTTGGCCCAGTTGAGGAGGGTGAAAAACCAGGCCCATCCTCACCCTTACAACAGAGATGCCAGAGGTGAGTAGGCTGTGGGGGTGAAACCATCTACATCATGTGGGGAAGGTCGACAGAATCAGGGCACTAGATCTCTTGAAAAGGAGTAGGAAGGACATGAATAGTTAGAGGGTGAGACCAGTGGGTGCTTTTGCTGGTGGAGACCTGGCTTTAGATATCAGAAGCTTGAGGAGGAGGATGAGCATGGTGCTGAGATCCCAAGGATGGCGAGGAACACATCAATATATCCAGTGTGGCACATGAGTCACCATTATTAGAGACCTATTTGATAGCCCCAGTTGACACCTTGATGGAGATGATAAAGCTTACATACATAAAGCCATCTGTTAAGGAGGTGCAACCCATGGATGAGATGCCGATAGTTGCTGAGGTATCTAGAGCTGTGACCTAGTCTATAGGTGATAGATTTCCATGACAGTTTCATTAGTTCTAGGCTAGCCTTCTAACATTGAGAGAGAAGGCCGTGACAGTACGAGAGGCCATTCTACAGGAAAATGAGGAGTTGGATGGCATGAAAGTTGTTTGTGTCAAGTCAAAGTCCAAAATGAATCATGTTGGGGAATAGTTGGATTCCATAATGGTACAACTAGAGTGCACATTAAAGCATCCGAGCAACCCTCTTCTGACATACATAGACGGGGCTTGTAGCGTAAGTAAGTTATCTGTGCACCTTGGAGAGGCAGAGGCAGAGCCACCTCGACATATTCTATGTGTTGACCAGGCTGATGAGATGAGGTGACATGAGCGGCACAGGGTGCAACATTCACAGGATGGAAGGATTATCCTTTGTATGGGAGTTCATACATTCAATCCCTCTCTTGGCGTTGGATGGTGAGAGATTCTGAGTTTGTAGGTGGAGTGGGCTATGGAGATGGTAGTGGACTAGCGTGAAGCTCAACATGAGCTTTCAAAAATTTGGGATACCGGAAGCCTAGACTGGCATTGGGATCTAGGTGGGACTACCTATCATTCCTTAGATATGCTGGTTGACTACGATCGTGGTGGTGTAGTTGGCCTAACGATTGAGCACACACATTCGCTAGGGGAGTCTTAGTCAGCACCAGTGGCCAACCAATTTATGGATAGACTCCCTAGGTAATTTTGGTATGATAGTCGTACGTGGTATCACAAGATGATCAATATACTCTAGAAAGAGTTTGTTGGAGGAGGTGAAATTAGTAGGCCACTAGATAGTGCTTTGTTTGGGGCTAGTGAATCTTTGTGGTTAGTTGGGACTCGGTGATCACTGAGGAGCAACACAGTGGTGGCATCACCATTATTACATACGAGAACTCTCCTCTTGTTTCTCTCAGGGAGGATTTGGAGACGAGGCCCATGCATCAGAGGGTAAGATGATATGATAGTGGAGGAGGTGATACAGGCAGGGTGCGGTTCAACACATATTATCTCAGTTTTAGATCCAGACATTTAGTGGCATGTAGGAGAATGTAGTGTTCAAAAATGGTTTGCAGGCGAGAACGTAGATGCATGGCAGTGTGTTTTGGTGTGCGGGTTTACACCATGGAGTGAGAGGAGGCGTATGATTATATGCAACTCACCCCGTATGGATGGGGGCATTGTTGAGAATCTGGGGACATCCTCCTCAACAGAGTCAGGTCTTTGATGGAGTTATCAGCAGGACTAGGGCAGAGAGAGGGGCATCAATGGGATTACCTTTTGGTGTCCATGCAAACTCTTAGCCATACCCGTGGGGATTTACATACTTATCGCTCTCCAACATGGCTTACAGTTGTTGAGGGTCAAGTTGTTGCCCGATGGTGCCCTCAGTATATGTAGTAGGACAAGGAGGCTCACCCTAAAGAGTTCGATGGGACAAAGCGTTTCATGGGAAGGAGGGAGAAGCTCCATTTGAGGCATTTGGTGGGTGCACGAGCTGATAGATATCAGCTTAGGGATGGTGTGGTATACTGTCGAGGGAGCATATGTTCCACCCTTGGGCTCACACTTGGGGAGGTGATATCTAGGGAGCTGCATGATATACTTTTGGTGAGATAGTTTGAGGCACTATAGGAGCCTAAGGGATGGTGGATGTTAGACTTCATCTACAGGAGGGTGTTGAGACTCCGAGATTTGTCCAAGCGTATCATCAGGAGTTGGGATAATGGATTTCATTGCATGAGTTGGCTGAAGTAGGGCAGGTTGGTGTGCTTGGGAAAAATGATTAGCACTTGGGGTCCACCTATGGGAGACATACAACGGTCAGAGATGAGGTTCATATGGGTTCTAGTAGGTAGCAGTTCTATGCAAAGACAACCAATGGGGAGTGGGAGTTGTGATATCCTAGTATTGTTAAGGGATCCAAGGATCCAATTGGTGAGAGAATCACTCCACTTATCGATGGGTAGGGTTACGATGGAGGGTGACCCAAATTTTTCCTAGGCTGAGATATGGGGAGTCACTGAGACCTTCGTCACATGGTGAGGCAGGTTTTTCGCTCAGGATCGAGGCTAGTTGTGGAGTGTTGGACTTGATCATTGTAACGTTTCCCTGGATGGTTGGCCATAGCCCTAATTGTGATAGATATAGTGGTCGAGCGTTACTGGAGAGGAGGGTCCAGTACGAGCATGTTGAGTAGTTAGGCATGATCGAGATGTCACGATGGCAACATGATAGGTTCCTTCTGCGACGGGTAGAGGATTTTGGCATAGCAGGGCTGAGAAATTCAACTACCCATAGAGGTGAGCTGGTTTCTAAAATTGAGGGTCATCCAAATCTTCCATTTGGTTTTAGTGATTCGTTTATGGTGTAGGGAACTTCATCGATATGACAAGGTGATCGACAAGAGGAGATCAGGGGAGACTTGGGAAGATGAGGGTTCAATCTCACCAGGATTGGATTGCATCTTCAGGAGTCCACCCCTGAGGTGATCAAGAGGGGCTATTTGATAGAGTAGTTTCATGAGGAGACACTAGTAGAAAATGAGAAATTAGTGACTAGGTGACTAAAAACGTTAGCCACCACAACTTTTCCAAGTGAAATACTACCAAAAATGAGCAATATTAAGTGACCAAACTAAAAATGACTAATATAAATCACTAATTTAGTCGCATGTTAAAATATGTGACTAGCTAATAAGTAATACAACTAAAAATGACCAACATGAATGACTAATTTAGTCTAAGAACAAAAATACAACTACCTAACAAGTACTACAATAATATGAATCACTAATTTAGTTGCGGGTTAAAATATGTGACTAGCTAATAAGTAATACAACTAAAAATGACCAACATGAATGAATAATTTAGTCTAAGAACAAAAATACAACTACCTAACAAGTACTACAATAATATGAATCGGTTTTTTATGTTAGTCATCTTAATTGTGTCAAGAAATCTAAGCTTACAAGTGATAGGGGATTGAAAGATTGTTAAAGATTGGTTGAAAGGTTATCCATCCTTGAACGCTTCTTCATCCTCACATGGTGTATAGGTGAGCCAACTTTGCATTATTTATCTCTAATAATTTGTAATTTTAAAAATATATTTTTTAATAAAAAAATTATTTTGTGTATTTTAAAAAAAATCTATTCATTGAATCTATTTCGAATTTGAAATTAATTTGAAGAGCAATTTTATTTTTTAATATTATAATATCAAATAAAAACTACTTTAATTTCATATTAATCGACCTAGATCCATCTTAACCCTAGATCTACCAAGCGTCGAGAGGGATCCAATCTCTCGAGGTGAAAACCTTTTTTTCTGGTGAAAAACTTGAGGAAATGTTTGCACCTCGAGAGATTGGATCCCTCTCGACAGTTGATAGTTATAGGGTTAATATGGATCTAGGTTGGTTATATAATACTATATAATATCTATATTTTTATTTGTGCCTCTTTGTTATTCCCTCTCTCTATCTCACCCCACAAACATACACACACACTCTCTCCCTCTCTTCCCCTTCTCCCCCTCTATATCTATATCCTTCTCTCTATTCTCTCCTGCTCTCCTCTCTCCATGACTCCCTTGTAACCCCCCTTCTCTCTCCACATTTCTCCCTCTATGTTTTTCTTGTTCCTTCCCTCTCCTGCCCCCTCCAATTCCATCTCTATCTTCCTTCCTCTCTATCCCTTATCTCCCACCTCCCTCTATCTCTCCCCCCAAATCACTCTCCCTCTCTCTCTCTCTCTCTCTCTCTCTTCTGTCCAACTCTATCACTATCTCCCCTCCTCCTTGTCCTTCTCCATCTCTATGTCTCCATCTATCTCCCTATCTCTATCCTCTCCTCTTCTTTCTCTTCCCTCCTCTCCTCTCTCCCTCACTCTCTCTCCATCTCTCCCTTCTCACTCCTCTCTCTCTCCACCTCTATCTCTCTATGTCTTTGTTATTTCCTCCATCTCTCTCCCACTCCAACTCCATCCCTCTCTCTCTCTCTCTATCCCCCCTCTCTCTTCCTTCCTCTCTCTCCCTCTCTCCCACGTCACTCCCCCCGCATCACTCTCTATTTCTCTCTCTCTCTCTCTACCCTCCAAATTTTTCACTATCTCTCTCCGTCTCTCCGCCCCCTCCCCAATTCTCTCTCAAATTTGATCACATTGTATTGTGTTTAAGAAATTATCTAAATTAGAAAAACTTAATTGGTTTTAAAATATTAAACCTATATTTTGGATCAATCATGTCAAAGAAAATAAAATAATGAAAAACTTTAAAATCTATTATAATTAGTCAATTTTCTTTCTCTCATCCCTTGGATCCTATCTAAGAAGGATCTATGCCGGTTCTTTATATATATATATATATATATATATATATATATATATATATATAAAAAAATGACATATATCTCTATTATATTTTTTTT
>Ga0068628_1000848_pt1 | contig 11870 bp, 14 predicted proteins | sample InSIn2gowninarea_FD_77431 | JGI IMG/M metagenome (GOLD analysis project Ga0068628, IMG submission 77431) | Clean room microbial communities from NASA Spacecraft Assembly Facility at Jet Propulsion Laboratory, Pasadena, California, USA -... ... | reverse complement strand
ATTAACATCTTTCTTTCTTCCTTTCTTTCTTTCTTTCTTTCTTCTCATCCTGAGACGATGCTGACTGGAATCTCATCAACTCTTTTACACCAATGTCAATTTTCGTTTCCAGCTTGATTGATTTGGTGTCCCTGCTGTGTGTCTTTTGCAAACTCAACTACCGATCTGCCAATAATGGTTTAAGTACGGGTGGCAAATGTTTCACACCCGTACTACTTGCCACATCTCCTCCTTACGTTTGGAATATGACACGCATTCAGGATGTTCGTGAAGGTTTCTTCACTTGTGGAGATATTCCTCCTCGTGCCTATGCTGCCTCATCTTGCCAGTCTACTAAGCACGCCGCTATAGCTTCGCGTTCCTCCCGATGCCAGCTTCTCGCGCAAACATATTTGGCTCATGACCTCAATTGCCTCACGACCTACATTACGAATCTCAAGAGTTGTGACTCTTACAATGATGTTCGTAGTATATAGATCACTGAAGGGTAATTGTTCGATTCCGACTAGACATCTTCAGTGAGAAAGCAATCAATAATACATACGAAAGTACCACACCTGGGGAAACAGACGCTCATGAAGTCTGTAGTCAAGCTACTTATTTTCAAAGGAATTGTGCGGCTTACATCCTAGGTGAAGTCGGAGTTGACGAATTTGAGAACGACGGTATGATCTGTATATAAACCCAGACAAGAAGATCCAAGACGAAGATGCTGACCTATTCCCTGACGATATGGACTTGTTCGGCGACCCTCTAAGCCTAATGAGGAGCTGCCCAGTGATGGTGGTACCTGGTTCTACCAACAGAGGGCACCCAGAAAGCAGGCATACATCTCGAGACCTCAGGAATGTAGCGAATATCTAGCACTCTCCAAGCCACACTACACCACACCACTACTTTCTCCTTTCGTCCCCTCACCAAGCTTCTTACACATCTCCACCGCCTCAAAAAAATCATCAAAAGCATGCAAACTCAGTCCACTCTCAGCAATCAATCTCTGCCCCTCCGCCTCATTCGTGCCTCTCAGCCTAACAACCACCGGCGTTTTCATCTCCAGCTCCTTGAAAGCAAGTATAATACCCTCAGCGACCATATCACATCTCGTCAGGCCGCCGAAAATATTGACGAAAATAACCTTGACGCACGGGTCTTTTAGGATGACCTCGAAGGACTTCTTAATCGTCTCGCTCGTTGCTTTGCCGCCTGTGTCGAGGAAGTTGGTTGGGTAGGCGCCGTGGTCGTGTAGGACGTCGAGGGCGTTCATGGCGAGGCCAGCGCCGTTGATCAGGGTTGCGACGAAGGCGTCGGGGTTGGAGAGCTTGATGTAGACGATGCCGTCCTTTTCGACTGAGAGCTCGTCGGGGTCGGCGCTGGCTATGTCTCGTTGGGAATGGATATCGGCCTGTCTGTTACTGCTCTTGAAGGCGGAATCGTCGAAGCTGATTTTAGCGTAGGATACTTCGAGCATGCCTGTTTCTGAACTAGGTGTAATGTAGGTTTGGAGCGACTCTGCCTCCTTTTCTTTGAAAATGGTGATCAAGGCCTCGATGAGCTCAACGCCGGCATCTGTGACTTCCCTTGTGTATAGCATGCCGGGCGGTGGTAGACACTGAATGATGTGGCGCAGAGTATGTCTAGGAGGACCAGAAGAATACCTATAACGAATTGAATTTAAATTTTCGAACATTTGCGGAAGAACGGTGGTACGAGAGAAAATAATCGCGGGTCGCCGTCTTGATCGATCTACTGTTATGGCAATCAGGTGAGCATTCTGGTGGTCAGCCGAGATCTTGTCTGTTATTGAGACGCTGTACTCTTTGAGTAATTGTTTGGCTTGTTTGTCTTCGAAGTGCAGGTAGCGCTTCTGTTGATATTGTTGTTGCGAGTGTAGCAGTGATCGACTTCGTGTCCAGAGTGTATCATCTTCTAGACTTCGTGGCCGACTAGTCATGCTATGATAAGCTCGTGTCCGAGTACCGACTTTGGTGGAAGAGCGTTGCTGTGGAAGAAGGCTGGTCAATACTTGCATGTGGAAACGCAAACTCGACTCACCAGTTCACTAGCTTTGTGGCCTACTTGCGCCATGAGCCTTGGCATGACAGTAGCAAATTCCGTCGGATGTCGTACAACTTGGATTCCAGAGCTGATTAATTGTCGTGCTTTTTTTGCCGCTGAAGGGTCAACAAACGACCTGAAAGCACCAGCGTGGCCCATGATCCGCCCAGGCACTGCCTGCTGTCCCGCTACAAGTGCTGCTATCGGTCTAGAAGCTGGTCAGCTTCCCTATCGCCACGTTGGTGGTCGAAGTACAAACTTAGGATTACTGCTTTTTCGTCTGTAGTCTTGGACCCAGCGAGCCGCGTCACTTTCGGCATTTCCCCCAACTTCACCTGCTAGAACAATAGCTTCGGTGTCATCATCGTTTTTGAAGAACTCGAGTGCTTCAACCATGTTCGTGCCAGCTATAATGTCACCACCCATTCCTATGCACAGGCTTTGTCCCAATCCTGCTCGTGTAAGGGCACCAACAGTCTCGTAAGATAGGGTGCCGCTCTTTGCAATGATGCCGATATGTCCTGGCATGTAGCAGGGGATTGGTTGAAAGCCTATTCGACAATGATGAAGAGGTGAGATCATACCAGGGGCATTTGCACCAACCAATCGGGACTTGGACTGTGTGCTTAGGATTTCAGAGATCTGGTGGTAACATGGGCTTATTAAGTGGCGGCATATGTGGCTAGGTTGATCTTGCAGTACATACCCTCAACATGTCATGCACTGTCAAGCACTATCAGCCTCGATGTATCGTCGCAATTGTTGCCGTCAGCCACCAGTATAGATTCTAGACTTACGAGGCAGAAACTCTGCAATTGCAACTATGAGCGGTATCTCAGCCTCTATAGCATCCTCAATCGCTTTCGCTGCATGTTGTGCTCCAACAAATACCGCCGTGGCATCCGGCTTCAGTTCTTCGGCTGCCTCTCGCAACGTTGGATACAATGGAAGTCCAAGATGTTCGCCAGATTTTCCAGGCGTGGTGCCTCCCACAATGTTAGTGCCATATTTCAGTGATTCAACTGCATTTGTCGTAGAGACTTTTCCTGTGAAGCCTTGATATATAACACGAGTTGAAGAGGTAAGTCGTAGGTTTGGAATTGTGGCACGATAGCCTTGTTGACTAGTGGAAAGACATCTCGCACGATTTCTTGTTGTGGGAAGCTGCTTCCTCACATGCACAGGCCTTGGGCATGGAAATCGTAATGGTGACATGGCTCATCCTTTTTCACACTAGTCTTTCCAAACGACGAACGTCCAAGGACAAGGCCTTCGATTCAATCAAGGGATATCTTTCTCACGACTCTATGCACGCTGAAGACATCGCCGAAGTTCGGAGGATGATTGAATGGTCGGCCGGAGTTCAGGCCGTAACCGTCTCTTGGCTGTGGAGAAAACGCGGGGTACAGTAGGGACTTCTGAGTCTGAGCGAGGCCTTGTTGTATACAAGTATTAAGTACAGTCTTCTGAATCTACTTTCCCAGCTCTAGCCCATCCCCTTTACCATATATAAAGAAACCCCTTCAGGACCCTACTTCCTCTTATACGACAAAGCTGTTAATCAGCTCCAGTAGCAAGATCACCGACAACAATATGCCTCGCTCACCTACAAAAGGTAGTCCAAGTTGTACCTAGTCGTGATCGCTCATGCTGACAACCTTCTAGATCTCCCCTCCGCCCTGAACAACCTATCTCTCAACACCAAGCTCCCAAACTCCTCCACTCCCACCTCAAAGACGAAACAAAAACAACCAATAGCCGAATCCTGGGACGCAGAATCCGACCCCGAGTCCAACTCCTCCTCAGACAACGACCAACTCTCCGCTCTTCCCTCCACAACCAAATCCAAGTCTCAGGCGACGATATCAGACTACCCCTCCGCACCTCCACCAACTCCAGCTCAAGCACAATCGAAACATTTCTCTCGGCCGGCACCCATGGAGGATTTTACACAGTTTGAAGCACCACACGCAGCATTAGCGTCAGCATCGACACGTGCACCACCACGACAGAGAGATCCGAATGTACGACCGGAGACGACGATGTCATCAGCCTCGAGGTTGATTGCAGGGGCGTTGGGCGTGAGAGCACCGAAGGGGACGGAGGAGCAGAGGCAGTATGACAAGGCTGTGAGGGAGAAAGAGCAGAAGAGAAGGGATAGGGAGAAGGAGGATAAGAAAAAGGAAGAGGAAGAGAGGATCAGGGCGAGGGCGGCTGTGTGGGATGATTAGTGGTGGCTTGAATGGAGTTGAGCTTAAGGTGGACGATATTAAAACGAACTAATGGGAGAAAATGTCGCAAGTACATGTCAATGCAATATTACGGCAGCCAGAAAGGATGTCATAGCAGAGCTGGTTGTGAATGGTCGGTCATAAGTGTGTCATATTGCTACTCAGTGAGTATGCTACTTGCGCTGCTTCAGTAGATCTGCGCTGAAGTGCCGTTCGAGTATCCTACTCAAAAAACTTTGGTTTGGCTCCTGCTACGAGAAGAATCTCGCGAAGTGAAAAGCTGCTTGATGCTGTAAAAAGGTTGACGCGAAAATGCTCCTCCTCCGCCTTTCCGCCTCGTCTTGTCTGCAAATCTGCTGTGTGCTCTTTACTATTCGTCCTGTCCTTATAAGTGTATCCGTCGCAATGATTTCCGTCCTCTTCTCGAGGTGTATCCTGCTGTAGTCTTCGTTCGCGCTCAGCATCCACCAATCTGCTCCTGATGGACCTCCAGCGTGTCGCCATCGGCCATGTCAAGCTACGATATCCGCTCGCATCAGCCTGATGAATCTTTAAAACACATTCCAATCGCTCTTGACTTACCGTGTCGGGACTGTCCGCATCTTGAACTCGTTGACCATCGAAGAGAAAGCGAACCGAAGAGCGACTCTTTCCGCTGCGCTCGCAGAAGGCGTCCATGAGCTTCTTCAGCTGAGTACTGCGCTTGATCTTGAAGAAGACCTCGGACGCATTGTCGGTAACTTTGATATTGAGATGTTCGGTAGCTTGGGGCGCGTCGTCCTGGGGTGGTGGTGTGCCCGCGTCTGACATTTTGCTGATGATGTGCTAACTGGCAAGAGGTAGAAGTGTCAGCAGACTGTCGCAATCTTTGAACAACATCCTTTCTACTGACTTTGGGTTATTTGGAGATTATGCGCCGATGCAGATTTAATCCTTGTTGAACTTGTTAGTTGGCAAGCTGGCACACGAATATCACGGCAGAGGCAAGCAGGTGGGTGTGTGATTGCACGCGATGTAAGTGAGCTCGAAGTGAAGGATGGCGAAGATGCTGGATCCTATTTGTTGACCATTTCTGGCACTGAGGCAGGGATCGCCAGGGTAGTCACATCCTACATTGGGAATGACGTTTTCAGAGTGCGGAAAAGGAAAGTGCGATAGGATGTTCAAGCGGCAAACATACACAGTAGATCGGATCAGTCTTTGCTGTAATTGTTCGCCATGGTAGTACGTAGTCTTCTTCAGCGTCAGAGCATGTAATGGATTCTAAAGATGTTATAGGACCTGGAAGAAGCACTGAAGGAAGACCCGCCATGCTATCCTAGAGCTTGTGCTATTCAAAGTACGTCTTTCCTAGAATAGAGAATTATAGTATCTAGTGCTAATTAATCAATCTAAGCCTGCCTTCAGAAGAACAACTACCAAGACTCGAAGTGCCAGAAACAAATAGATGCCTTATACGAGTGCTGTAGCGTTTTCTACAAGCGAAATGGCGATGATGCAAAAACCGTGTGCTGTCCGAAGCCCGACCTTCTTAGGTTTGTGATCCGGTCGTCGATTGAGTGTGGATGCTAACCAGCAGCGTAGATTGAAGATACAGCAGAGGAAAGAAGGCAAGTGAAGCAAAGGTAGCCTCTCCTCCCCAAATGAGCAGAAGATCCAATTCGGCGTGGGACTGTACAACAAGAGCTGCACAAAATCCAGTCCGGGAGCAGATCTTGTTGGTGATGCACTTCTGATGGCGAAAAGGTTTTATTATAGACATAGATATATCACGTCTGGTCCTCGATCTTGACTCTCAAATCATGACGATCGAGCAAAGGAGTGAGAAGCTGGCGTATTGGGTCTAAGACTGCAGGAGCACGCTGAAGAGGCCTTATAGACCTATGCAAATATTGAATGTTTCGCATCGAGACTCTAATAAGCGGTCTAGGTTATATAGACATTGTTGTAGAAGAAAGAAAGAAATAGAAAAAGTCGCTGACGAAAGTTGTTAATATTCAAGTTCGCGGAACAATCTCCGGACTTTACATGTAAACGCCAGACGCGCTTCACAAAAGTTGAGTTGAAAACACATGTGGTCTCGTCCAACAGAAGCTGATACGGAGCGTAGCGATGGCGCCACTCACACGAGCTACCGCGTCACCTGCAGCATCTCGTCTGCCTGTTGCAGCAAGATCAATACAGCAATTGCAGAGAAAGACGCCTACATCACAAAACCAGCGACCAGAGGAGTCGTGGGAGATGTTGCAAGGTCCGAGGACCAATGGTGTCTATGCTCAGACTCAAGAGGACAATAACGGTCAAGATGGTGGGTCTTACTGTCGACGAGCAGTTTAGCATCAGTTTGAACTAATTCATTTATGACAGCCATGGATATCGATGACCTGCCAGTGTCAATGCAGAGAGCTAATGATGCACTGACTCCTTTACGAGCACTTGCTGAACGTGTCGGCAGAGAAGTGGAGCTATTTGCAGAAAAACTGGACACCTGGAAACCAAGGAATGATGAAGACGCGGACGTCAAAGTCAAAGCTGTCGGGCGTCTGGTGTTAGAGTACATAAGCATTGCCGAAGCAACAGTGACAAGATTGACGGCAGTCCACGGAGATGAACAGCAGTCTGCTTTCAAACACATATGGAACGACAGTGGAAAACCATCTAAACTTGATGGAGACCAAGAGGAAGATCTGAATTTGGGATCGGGAACAACACTGGATGATCTTGAAGAATGGCAGGCGGAATTACACACATGGCAACTTCTACATCAGCTGCTCGAGTGCCGACATCCGACACAAGACGTGCCATCTGCAGAAGAGCATGCGAGAACACTGGCGACCAGTAACAGCAACGATCGGTTTTCCGGAGACGGCGATGTATGGGTTGAGTTTCTTTCGAAGAATAGAAGTGCACGTGACAAACTCACGATCTTGACATGGCTGGAGTCTATTGCGCCTTTGGACGAAATAAGTGGTGGTGACCTGGAGACGATCGAGGAGCAACTGGAAAGTAAAACCGCGAAAGGAAAGAGCCTGTTCGCTTCAGGCTGGTCAGACACAAAAGAACGGCTCAAGAGCGAGAAAAGACTCCGCCTATGGGACACGCCTATCGACTCTATACACGTCCTGCCCGAAATCAAGAACACGGAAGGAAGTGATGTAATAATTACCCAGCTGGATATTGACGCAAAGACTCGACAGCAAAGAGAAGTCGAACCCGCAGATCGTGAGCTCGAGGAGATGTTTTTCGAAATCTGCTGGACCATGCTACGCCGCGGAAAGTCAATGACTGAGCTACGTGAATGGTGTACAGACCGCAATGAATTTGCAAGAGCCTTCAGTATGGGCGCTTGTGCTAGTTCCGATACACATCCACATGTCAGACTATGTTGGAGAAGAGCATGTCGTCAATTGGCAAGGATGGGAGGAAAATATGCTGCTTCCGCAGAACGTGGAGTGTATGCCATTCTAGGTGGTGATAGGACTGTTGCAGAGAAGGTCTGTCATAACTGGGATGACTTCCTATATGCGAATATGAACTCCCTTCTACTCGGGCAGTATGAGACATACGTGTTGCAGCATTACGCTTCAGGTATCCCTCAGACGAAACAGCAGGCCATTCTTGATTCTATCAGCAATTCTGCAGAACAGGACGCTGCAACTACATGCCGTGCTGTCATGTCGTCGATGGCCAAACATCAAGCATCAAAGCTTACAACGTCGCAGCCCTTCAAGATCATACAGAGCAACATCATTACTGATCAGATCAAGGATCTTCTGATTGATCAAGGCATTGTCCTGGCTCAGCATGCTCCACAATTGGACGTTGCTAGCTTTGCCGAGCTCATTGATAGAAAAGTTGCCGATCTTGAGGACGAGGAGGTAGAGATTGATGCCATATACGACAGTACTAACTCGCTTCGAGTGCTCACACATCTTTTCATCATCTACCAAGATCTTGGCATGAGCTTTGACGACGATCAAGAACTCCTGACCGCAGCTGAGAACGTTGTATGCGCATACATTGGCTGGCTTAGACTCTCTGGGAAAATTGCACTCATTCCTCTCTATGCTTCGAGACTCTCTGAAGAGCGCAAGAATACCGCCATGGCTAAGGTGATCTCAAATATAGTAAATGACAAAGAAAGGGCGGAGGCTATTCACTTAATGGAGAACAGCAACATAGATGTCCTGCAGGTTTTGGTCAAGCAGTATGAATCTGCCTTAACCTACAGCCGTATCGGCGAAGACAATGATGATAAGGTCTTCACCAGCTACGAGTTGCTTCGACCATACAAGCCGGAGAGTGAGAGCAACATGTGGCCGGGTAAGCGTATTCTCACATACCCATATGCGGACACGAGTCTCAAAGATGGTGAAAGACTCCTCATTCATAGTATGGCGTGGTTCGTGCTGCTTGAAAACAACTGGGATCTAGCTTTTAATGCACTAGGACATGTTGCTCGGTGTTTCTTGGGTAAGTGTATTCTCTGCTTGCGCTAGATTGACATTGTTCACTGACCATTGTTATAGCCGCTGGACGTGTTCAGGCTGCACTTGGTCTTTACGAACAACTTCCATTTCTCAGCATATCTCAGACTCTATCTCCGAGCGTCCTTGGGAAGCAAGTCAACATCATGGACGAAGATGCTGCAGCACCAGATACGGCAACTGATACAGTTCACAACCTAAGAAAATCTAGCCGGCGCCGAATGTCCATCAAAGCAGAGCGCACACCACAAACCGAACCAGATTGGAAAATCAAGCAGAACGCACTCAGAAGATCTGCTCGCTTGTATTACGAACTCGGGCAACTTGTGGACGTATTGGAACTTCTTTGGAAGTGGAGAGACAGCGAGGACGACTATGTCAGGTAGGTTTGGTTAAAGTTGTACATTTGAAGTGCATGCTGACCAAGTGATAGCGCTCGTCAATACAACGCCAAGGTTTCGGAATCCAAAGCGGAGGCCCAAGAAACGCTAAACGACCTCAACGCCGCCATAGTGTCCTTGCTGCAGCCTGGTTTCCTGATGCACTACCAATCATCAGAGACCACGGAAGATGATCAGATGAAGAGGATCAGACACGCCTATTTGCCGGAGATAGTCCTTGCATACGTAGCTTCTCTCCATGCAGCAGGCCATCTCTTGACTCGCGAGAACTTGCTGAAATGTCTGGACGTGGCCACAGAGATAGCCGCAAATGAGGATCTTGTACAGTGCTTCAAAGAGACAGGCCGAATGAAGGAGCTTGTTCAATCTTTTGCTTTGACTAGTAAAGCTATGCTCGAACTTGGTCAATCCAATGCTTCGAGGAAGAATAAGAACAGGTCTGGCGCCAGGTCATTGGGTATATGGGAAGTCCATGTTTGATTGAAGGAAGAAGGAGGGCTCAACAATCTCGGGTTACTCTCGTCGTATAAGCAGTAGCAGCAGAGCAGTAGCAGTAGAGCAGCAACACACGAACGGCATGAATAGGATCGACGTCGATGGGCTTATCGTCGTCTAAGCAGCAGTGAAGCACATTCTCAGACTCGAATCAAGGTGGACGATGGAGTTTTTGTCGTTGTCGAAGCAGCGGTGAAGGTATTCTCGATCGAAACGTGATCGATCATCAGGGTTTCTCCGAGCGTGCAGAAGGCAACGATTCTAAGGAGAATTATGGTAGCTGGCCAAGTCGAGTCAAGCGACAGCCACATCTTCGAACCCCACATTGAACAGCTGAATAGGAGGTCTCAACCTCACCAAACTTTATACTTTGACGAATGAGACATATACGGCACCAACTTGGCAAGACTGCAGTCCCAAGCAGCTACCTCAAAGCGAGATCAGATCCGCATAGCTACATGCGAAATAGCACAACACAGAACTACAGCATGATAGAAGACGGCTCTTAATCAGGCCAATGGTGATTCACACTGCTAATGCACGACACAACCAGAACATCCCACCTTATCTCTCCTAGTTCTCACGTGTCTTTCCGTTATAGCGCACCAACCCGCATTGCCGAGACCTGTCCCAACGTCCTCGATAGAGTATCTCCATGCGCCAACTTGTCTCTCTTTTCGCTGGACTGCGTAATCGCGCTATCGTGCTCGTATTTCTCTTGACCACCATCCATGGATCTGTTTCAGACCTCTCCTATCCACGAATGCCCCCTCGCTCTTCCATGACAATTCCCATGCTGGCCCCTCCATCCCCTCATCAACTAATCAGCATTCTCGATACGTGATCCTATCCTCCGCATGTCTGACTTGTCTCCCAACCTCCTTTGCTTCTATTGGTCCAACATCCAACAGCCTGACTCCCGCATGCCATAGCGAAGAAGCCCCTCTCGTCACACCGCTGCTGCGTCTCACTATCGTTGCTATCGGGCCTGGATCCTGGATACACTACTGCGTTGGCTATCACGAGCCTTTGAGCTTATTTTATATAGTTCTGCGGTCTGCCCCGTATGTCTGGAGAATCACCATCACCCTCACCACCACCTTTACCATCATCTCCATCTAAAGCAGAATACTTCCCACTCACTGTCATTAATACTACAAATAAACGTTCACACACAACACACACAACACATACAGACGCAATTGCTAGTAGCAGTAAACTACCACTTCGTGCTCCACTCAGATCAAACAATAGTGGAAGCAGGAACTCAAGCAGACACAGTCAGCAAGGACAATCTCCATCTTTATCTATTCAGACTCAACACCTTCTTGCCGATCAGAACGATACAGTCAATTCTCTCGAAATGGGTCGCGAGTACTATATCGAGGACGATGCCAGCAAGCCACTCAAGGGTGATGTCTCGCCGATCTCATACTCTTCTATAGAAGATGAGGCAGGATCTGAGATGTCCATCAGCGAAATTGCAAAGAAGCCGAATGAGTCATTATATATCAAGAAGTGTGCTTTGGTGAATCAGGAGATTGACCGTATGGGAATGGTATGTGCAAGATAGCGAATGACACTTACTTTCGCAGCCGCTAACAGTATGACATAGGGCAAATACCAATGGCACATTTGGGCACTATGCGGTCTTGGTATGTGCATTGTCTTATCACCAGGCCCCGTACTTTATGCATAAAATGCTAATACGTTCCTGAATAGGATATCTACTCGATCTACTCATTGCACAAGGCTTCGGCCTCATCTTAGGACCGATAGAGCAGGAGTTTGGGTTCAGCAGTAAGTCAACGCAGCTTTATCTGTCCAAGCCAACTCAGGCTTGGCATGCGTTCAACCGACTGATAGTGGTTATCAGGCAACCAATCTGGAGCAATCTCTGTTAGCTTTTCTATTGGAATGACTGTTGGTATGTGCTGTGCTCTCTTCCTCAATCCTTATCAGCGACTGACAACGCATCAGGTGCTTTATTCTGGGGTATTCTGGTCGACATTGTGGTAAGCACTCATCATCCACCTCGAGTTGCTTAAGCAGCAACTGATCACGTGACCGTCTAGGGGCGCGCATGGGCGTACAACTGCACTGTATTGATCTCTGCCATCTTCGGCACGCTCTTGGGCACTTCGAACAGCTACGAGACGTTTCTTGTCCTGACAGCATGTGTTGGCTTCGGTGTTGGTGGT
>Ga0068628_1000847_pt1 | contig 11870 bp, 11 predicted proteins | sample InSIn2gowninarea_FD_77431 | JGI IMG/M metagenome (GOLD analysis project Ga0068628, IMG submission 77431) | Clean room microbial communities from NASA Spacecraft Assembly Facility at Jet Propulsion Laboratory, Pasadena, California, USA -... ... | reverse complement strand
TGCAAAAATAGTTTCATGCATGTGAAAGTAGTGAGATTGCAATGAAAACTGAAACAGAGTTAGGAAAAGAGAGTATATATTAAATGACAACAGGCATTCAAATAAATCAAGAAAACAACACTCACACAAGCGAATACACAAAAAGTGACAGAAATGCTGAAAAAGATATGTTGAGGCCACTTACCCATGAATAGATGAGTTGGATGCGTCAAAGAGTCTTGGATGTGCTGTGGGATGTCAGAGCTCCAAGATTGATGTTAATGAATGAGCTCTGATGTCAAATAAATAAGTTTGGTCTCATGACACACATGGCACAAATCTAGGAAAAATTGACACTTGGAGGGAAACTTCTAAAACAAGTTTGCATGTAACCTTCGACTGCTAAAAATAGCACCCTGAATCATGGGATTCCCTTCTCATGTTGCCTCTTGCTATTCCGGGAAGATAAATTCATCATGTATGCAAGTCAAGTCTCCTTGGTCCTGAGTGGAATTGGTCAACCAGACTACTCATGCATGCAGTTGCTCAATTGCTTGGGAAAAATGCACATTCCTGGCTGGGAGCTAAGTTGACTGCCCAAAAGGGCTATACAATTTTTGAATAGAGCAGCTGATTGTTGTCCATATTTCACAAATCCTCGGCTGAGCAACCCTGCTAGGGAAATTTGCGCAAATATCGTTTGGAGTGTTGGATGGTTGGATTGTGCAATCTTGTAGCCCAACAGGCTGCCAGAGAGGATTGTGAAATTTCTAGAGGGAAGGCTAGCTACCCTCTAGAAATGCACAATTTTCAAGGGGAAGCAGCTCAACCTACAACTAGAACAATTCTAGGTGAACAACTAGTGAGGGGAATGGATTGAATGTGATTGACAAGTTGCCTTTGTGCAAGTAAAACACTGAAGCTTGAGTACCTGATGAAGCAAGACAAAGCGTTGTGAAAGGTTGGTAGGGAGGCTCCAAAAAATGCTAAGACAAAATTTTGGAGGGTGGTTGTATCCGCTACAACAATCGGTGACACACTAGTAGAACTCCAACTCTCTACATAGACCTTGTTCATGGAAAGCAAGTTTAACACCTCTGGAAGTATTGTTCAACTTTTAGCTCATCTTGGCTTCACACTAGCTTGATTGAAAGGTGTATCATCTACCAAACTCTTGCTTGATTGACACACATTCCAAGCCAATGTAACATAGTTGTTTCAATTGGGGTTGAGAGGTATATAACTGCAGAAGAAGTATAGTCATCAAAGTCTTAGGTTGATCTCTGGTGTTGCTCCATTGCCAGTAGGCCTGGATAGTACCCCGATGGAGTCACATAGGAACACAAGCATGGCTTCGCTACTAGCAAGCCTGGTCAGTACACCATCATAGTTACTTACATCAACTCCCTGTGCATGAAACCTTTCTCTTCTTTCACCTTATTTATTGTTCATTTTGAATTTTTTGACTTTGAATTTTTTCATTTTTCACTATGCATACCACTTATTCATTTTAGAGGCGGAAGAGGGATCCCGATTTATTGAGAGCAGAAGAGGTTGTTCCAACATAGAAGTAGTTTATTGTATCTTTGACATGCCTATTAAGGTTTTCCACCTCACCTTACCCTACTTTACTGAGTGGACCAGGGTTAACCCAAAAACAACTGACTACATAAGGTGATGCTAGTTAGCGTGCAAGCGTTGTGTTATCAACAAGATTCACTTTGAACAATACCTATTTTCCTTCGACATATCATGTACTAAAAGTAACAAGCTCATCATACAGAGGCAAGATGACAGATAACCAAGTAGTGAAATTTGTACAAGCCCTCTTGTACTTTGCCCATCTTGCTTCAAGAGTCATACATGGTTTCATGCAAAACTAACATACGAACGAAACAAGCAAACTAAAAAACAACAAAGCAAAGCAAGAGCAGAAGCAAAAACTAAAGGCAAAGCAAGTAAGCAACCATGAAAGAAAAGAATGTAAGTAAAAAAGCATGCAAGCAAACAATTGAAAGAAAACACTACTCCTATTCCTAGACTAATGGTGCATGCACCTGATCACATGAAGTGATACTTCCAATGCAGCCACTAGTGCATTGGTAGACCCACGTTGGTGAAGGCTTGGTCTGCGAGCAACCCGGTTGTGCGAACTAGCAAGCAAGAAATATATAACAATGAAGACAACCACACTTCATGTTTCAAAGTTCCCACGAGACATAAGTGAGTGCATGTGCATGATGGGAAGTATGTGGACTTACCATGGTGTTGGGTGACACTAGGTGCAACTTTGGAGCATAAGAACACTATTGAATATGGCATGCAAGCAAACAAAAGAAACAAAGATTACTTGCATCGCAAACGAGTGCTTGCAATGTAAGACTCCTCTAATGCATGAGAAATGGGATCGTGCAGTTTGAGTGGAGGAAGTGTGATATGTGAATGAGATGGATCTTCAACGCATATAGATGGGCGATGAGGAGCCCTAGGTGGTTGAACAGTGCCACAATCAGAAGTGAGACTAACCGCAAGAGAGTGAGGGCCTGACATAACCATCAACTCAGACTAAATTGCCTCCACAGTCTTCGGTGTTTCAACTTCATCATCAGATAGATCATCATAAACTGGTGGCTTTGAAATATCAACTGTAATAGAGTCATGATTGTGATAAAAAATGGAAGTAAACGGATCACGACTGCCACGATCAGAAAAATCAATGAATTCTTTGGCATCCTCATGATCAGATGAATGAGGGGTAGATGAAAAGCGAATAAACTCATCCTCTGTGTCTGCAGAAAGGACAAATGAAGGATCAAGTGGATCTTCAATGTGTAACTTATCCTCTCTGTTGTTGGATGATGGACTAACATCTGGTGAGTAATGCAAGTGATCAACAATGGATGCATCCATGGATGAAGACACAAATGTAAAATCATGCATGGCAGGTTCACGAAAGAGGTGAGGAAAGAATGGAGGGGGCTTAGAAGGAAGGGAGTCATCCTTTGTCCAGTGTTGATGTTCAAGCTCCCACTCATACTCTTCATGAATGTTAGTGCATGTTGGTTGTGCAACACCAACTCCATCAATGGATTGCTCCTCATTCACAACAAGCAAAGAGTCTGGAATGGACAAACGCAAGACATCATCATTCGGAGGAACACCCGAGTCCAAAGACAGAGGTCGTAGAAAAGCATGCATATGATAACTCGAAAGATTCACAACCAAATTTGCACAAAAATTGAGTGAAGTGATGTTAGGAGAGTGTGAACGTTGAACATGTGTGGGAGTATTCTCTTCAGCATCAGTTCGCAGTGGTGGAGTTGTTGAATGAGAGGAAGGTGGATAGTCAGTTGAGATGGTGTTCGCATCCAAATGAGATTTTGCAACTCCATTAATGAATAATGTTGAGAGAGGCTTGATTTCAAGCTTTCTCTTGGGATGAGTAGATTTCTTAAGGTAATACTTGAACTAGTCCCAAAAGATAAGAAAACTTCATCTGGCTCCTTAGAGCTTGAAACTATAAGTCACAGAAGTGCTACCAAAAATAAATAATTGATTCATGTTGAGCCCTCCATTGTTGTAATAGTTTCCGATCAAGATGGTTTGGATCAAAATGATAGAACGTGTATTTAATGAGATCACATAAGTGCTCAAATGAGTGCATGGTGTCAGCCAGTAGGATGAGCACCCAACAAAATGGAGATTCGTGAAGTGTGTATGTAAGCAACAAACCAGCTTATTCATTAGAAAACTCATCTTCCGTGTGAAGCATGGAAATAAGGTTTTGTAAGTTCTCAGGCCAGGCCAGTTCACCTTCACCATCGTATGTGTGAGTGGAAAAGAGATTAAAAAGCTTCCCTGTGATGGAGACATCTTCACAATTCGTAAAACACTGCAGGGGAAGAAGAGTGCAAGACTCCTTGAAAGATGTGCAAAGATTTAAAACTAGATGAGAGGACACAACTTGTCATCAGGCCCTCCTTCTAGTGCCAGAAATGTTGATGGTGCTGGACCCGCTAACATGTCAAGGGGATATCCCGAGTAAGAATTCCCAACTAGACCTCATATTTTTTGGTGTAGGAGTCCCAACAGTGGGTCATAAGGTAATGCCTTGATCGTGATGTTGCACAGAGGCAAGTAAGATAACTTTGTCAGTAGAAAGGGTGTGACTATTGTAGTGAGTCAAGGAAGGTGTAGGAGAGGTTCTAACACATAAGGGGGGAGATAAGGGTGAAGGTGAGTTCTAGTTTGAAAGGGATCAGTACCAACTCGGCTAGGAACACACAACAAAAAGTGACATACATAACTTCCGGAATAGAAGTCCACTCGAATGCGGTAGTAACAACATACAAGGTAAGATAACACGTACAACACTCATGGATCAGTCGAAACGAGTATAACAATGTTACAACAAGGTTCATGTGAAAGGTCTATCTGGTGTCCAACAGAGTGGTCAACATGGACAGGACAACATTAACAACATATACAACACATTTTCAACAAGATTCGTATAATTTCATACGAATCAGTTCATACACAAATATGTAAGTTAAACAAGATATATCATTAAGGCAACCAGAGCAATCCAACAACAATAACAACATATGCATGAAAATTTGTTGGCTCTTACTATATAAAAGTGTAATTTCCAATCATACAATACATCCATGTAAATCTGCTAGCCCCATTAGTGAAACATTATAGCCACATCCGCCTGCTCCACCAAAGAGATGTACTAGCTGTGTGCAGTGGAGAAGCCAAGGCACGTTACAATATTGTCCAAGATTTCTTCAAGATAGTATTAATAGAAGCTTGGCTGACCAAAAAGCCTATGCAATGAGTTATGAGGGACTATTTATAGCAAAGGGTGGGGTGCCCCTTGACATTCCCCTTTGTGACCATTCAACTACCCTCATGACTCTTCACCTACTCTATGACCATTACATCCACTATTGAGACTTGAATTACACTTGACATGAGTCAACATTACAATGCACACGTACCCATGTGAACAATGGCTTGAACGAGCCAAACTAGACATCATTCTAACTTAGAAAACTATAGAAGTCCAATTGCTCGACATCCTCATGCTTATAAGTTATAACATATTGATGCCAAGATTGGTAGTCCTTGATAGTGTCTGTATGTTTTGATGTGACATCCATATGAAACTTGAACCCTGCCTCCATAGCATCCAAGTACACTGCTCAGGCTCCTCTGTCCAACTCGTCTAAAAGCATGTGCATCATTGTCTTCAATGTGGTTGGACCAGAAACATACTTGCGCATGATGTTTGCACTAATTAGAAAGTTTAGGTTGGTGGCGATGCACATAAAATCATCGAAGTACAAGTCAAGGTCCTGTCAGACCTGCTTCTTTACCTTCAACTGGGTGAGAGTCCTTGGTGATGGGATCGCATGAGTGTGCATTATAACATCTATGCGAACGGTCATGCATGGGAAGCCTGTATGCTAGTGATGAGTTGCGGTAGGTCCTCATAGTTCTAGATCTTACTCTAGATACATACATGCAACTTGACCGCATTGGCCCTCATCAGCTTTGACAAGTGAAGTGAGGCTCACTTGTACTTCATCATCCATTATTGCATGTTATCAACGAGAGCATTTATGTTCCTCAAGATGCATTCTCTCCTTGCACATGGATGCTTCAATCCGTGGAGATGGATGACTGCTTGGTGCACAGTACCAAACTTGGACTACAATGCTCACATAACTGTATCAAGGGACAACACTTCATCTAGTATTGCCTTCTTTAGTTCAGCTCAGGTGGACATTGTCACCAAGTCTCCTCCTTGCTTGGCCACCTATAGTTCCTTCAACTTTTTCCTATTCTAAGCTATGAGGAAATGAACACTTGAGCTAGTGGCTTTAGCATATACTCTAGTTGCATCGGCCAAAGAAGCTAGATTCTTGTGTACATCAGTCACGATCACTTGTCCTTCAACTTGCGCAGGGGATATTTGGTCCTCCAGAGTTGGTACTCTATGAGACTGCACAACTCGGTGATGAGATTCTTCAAAGGAGATGTTGTGAACCTCTGCTTCTGGCTAACCACCAAGCATCTTAGTGCCTTCTTCGTCATTCAAGACTTTCTCATCATTTTGATGCATTGAAGCGGGTGATTCGACCTCTTTGTGGTGAGGCATGAGGTCGGTGTCCTGTTCTAACTCCTGCTGCTCCACGTCTACATCCAACTATTCAAGCGCCTGTTCTATCTCATGATCAAATTCTTTCCCCTATGATGGTTCACCTTTTCACCTAATGCTGGTTGTTCAAATCAATCAACTACTTGTATGGGCACTACTTCATTTTTCTACACATGATGCACCGCCTGGTGTATCTGCTGTTGCTGTGCCTCCTTCTCCTTTTGGTGTAGCTCTTGTTCCCTTTTGGAGTAGCTCTTCTCTTTTTGGAGTTTCTCCCTCAATTCATGCACCTCCTTCTCTCTTTCTTCCATTATGTTCTTATCCCTCTGCCTTCATGCGATTTACTTGTCACGCTACTGCCTGTTTGCCTGAATAGTCATAGCTGCTTGTTCTACAAGTGGATATGCTTGAAACTTTCAGCTTTGCTCCTCCTCCATGTAGTTGACAATATTCCTCTTCCCTTTTTCATGCATAGGTATGCTTGGCTTTGTTGCCTCTGTTGTCGTTGCTGCTTCCATTACTGTTGCTCTCCGTGATGCTGCTTCATGCAGCTTTGCTAACCACTCTATGGCAAAGCTGACTTGTTCATTGGGTCTGAAAGAATTGTAGCAATACCTCCATGAGTTTTCCTCGGCCCAATGAAATGACCCATGGATCTAGTTGAATTCAACTTTCATGTAATGATCCTTCACAATGCAATGTGGGTCATACTTGTTGAAGCTTCGAAGGTTGAATGGGTACTTCTTCATCTATTCTACTTCGACATTCACTTGCTTGATACTTTAGATCTCATATAACCCAATATGCAATGGAAGAGTGGGCCAAGGTGCCTTCTTCCTCCGCTACAGTCTTGCTATCAATCTTGTTGAGATGTCATATACTACTTCCTACATGAGAAGTGGGTCAAGGAAAACTTTAACAGAACATGCGGAGGCTTCTTTGCATTGAACATTTAGATGAAAGTGCCAGATGGTGAGGCATACCGATCTGCAATTCCTAACAATGCCTCCATTTCTTCCTTTGACATGTATGGTGACAAAATGGTCGAACAGCCATATGATTACTCCCCTAAAGCTGCACTTGAACAACAACTTGAAATATGTGTTCACAATAGTCTTCGTCAATGACCATGCGTACTCCAAGCCCAGGAACTCGTGTTAGGCATAGAATGCATCTAGGATGTAGGTGGACATGTAAATCTCTGCATGCATACCCTCAGGTGACTGTCAAGCCTTCGTGACTTGTTCCTTCAGCTAGTGAGCCAGTATGCCAGACCAGTTGCATGGTCTTCCTTCTCTAGCCAGTTGGTCCAATGCGATCACCCAACTTTGGGGAAAGGTTTTAGTGCTTTCCTGATGATGAGCCCCAAATTTGGTAACTTGTTGGGCTCATTTGGCCTAATTATCCTTGCTTAGTCCTTGTTTAATCCTTCATTTTTCATAGCTTATGCATTATTTTTCAGTATGTTTATGTCATTTGCACGAATAAGGATAGTCACTCTTCCTAGGTGGCTAACACGTGCTCATTTTAGGTTTTTTGGATACATGTTGGAGAAAAACCGTTCAATTATGGGCTAGAAGACAACCAAGATTGAGGTGAGGATTCGTAGAGGAGTTGTCTATGGCATTAAATAGCCCTTCCTTGGGATCTTCACACCCAAATCCGAGCTCCAAAGGCCACCAAAACCGGATCTAGAAGGCAGCCAAGCAGATTTTGGAAGGGCCTGTGTACTCACAGTTTGGACAGCTAAGTCCCATATATTTAGGAGGCCAGCAAGGGCCCTCATGGTGTATAAATGATAAGGCCTCAACCTTCGTAAGGGACTTTTTGAAACCATTGCATATTTTGCACTACAATGTTGTTAGCCTTACGTTGTTCTCTTGTAGCCATTTTGGCATAACTCTTGAACTTATGATTATTTTTTGATAATGGGAAGCAGTCCGATTTCATATCAACTCTGATTTTTCTATAGAAGCCATAGCTCTCAGGGTTGAGCCCAACCTGAGAGCCTAGGGCTTCCTTTTTGTACTGTTACTTTTCCTTTATGCATCGTTGTTTTCCTTTTATGCATTTGAAACATATTTCTATTGGGCAGATTTAGTTGTGTTGGTTAAATAGGTCACTGCTTATGAATATAATTGCTTCAGATGTTTATAATAGATTGGTAGGATAATAACAGGAAAGTGCTTCAAGAAAAGGGTCAACAACACTCTTGGTTTCACCTCATCCTTATTGGATCAGGGGCTGGCATTGAAGAAACAGTGTTGTCCCAACAAAAACACTAGTTTGCTTTACCATGCAATCTTGACTGTACTGTTTTCATTTGCAAAAGTTGGTTATGCATTCAGATCTCTGAAATGGTTCATTGCATCTTTGATATACATGTTTCTCCTCCAAATAAAGCTGTTGTTCATTCGTTTTATTGACAGTTAGATTAGATTAGCTAGGGCTTTGATTATTTGTAAGACATTGTTGATTCGGTTAAATGTACATTGTGAGATTTTGTTGATTCGGTTAAATGTACATTGTGCAGGGCATCTCTACCACCCTCTCATCCACTTAAGCTTCATTAGAGCCAGTTGTTCCAGCTCCTAGCTAGGTTCCTTGTCTCACACCTGTTCTTTTGCCCACGTAAAACTACCTTCTTTCTCAACCATTGCCTTAGCCTTCTTTGAGCCAATTTAGCCATCTACACCTTCTCACCACTCCATCCACAAGTCCCTGGGCCACTTTATACCCTTATCCTACCTCCATATCCATTCACACATCTTCCTTCACTCACTCATCCTCTAAAATCCAATTTGTAAACATCCTATAGAAATTTGTGAACATCCTGTAGAAATTCCTGAACATCCTATAGAACCCCTGCAGACTTCCTGTAGAAGCTCACAAATGAGGTTTCTTGATAGCCAAACTTTGTGAAACTCTCTAGAAGGATGTTAGGGACTCCTTAGACCCTCTCTAAACCTTCCCAACCTTTTCCAAGCATTTCTCCTCCTTGATCCACCCCTATACAACAAAAAGCCAGTTAAAAGCACATGCATGATAATTCTAATAACTTGATCAAAAATACAAAAAGATGTTTTCTTCAGATAGAGGTAGTCTAGACACATGTATTTTACCTTCATAGAAGTAATGGCATCTCTTTCAGTAATTGGAATTCTCTCCTTTGCATCAGTAGGACTAGCTGGTAGAATTAGGGTTTGTTAGGGTTTGCATTTCTGTTTGGCTTTCAGCTTCTTTCCACAGTAGATTAGCTTCCTTTGAGTTAGCTTTCATCCATAAGCTAAAAAGCTTCTTCTAAGAGCTCATAGAAGTTGGTTGGAGCCCCTGGTGGACTTGTGCCAGCTGACCAAGTGACAACTGCGGCAAGAGCTAGTACTTGTGCATACAACACTGTCACTTCCAAGTTTGTTACGAACTACCGGGTTGATAAAAGTAAAAACAAGAGTCCCAGGAGTTGCAACATTATTGCTGCAATACTAGAGCCCACCATATTTTTGGCGCCGTTGCCAGGGAAGCGTCAGAGTATTTGTGATTGCTGTCTTTCTTCTATTTCTCTACTCTCACTTTCTACTAAGTAGTTTATTTCATTTCCATTATGCAATTTCATTTTGCAAAAGTAAAGTAGACATTTCCTGCTTTCATAGATTAGACTTTCAATTCTGCAAGCGTAAAATAGAATTTCAATTTTGCAAGCATAGTCTAGTATTTCCTTCATACAATTTGATTTTAGCAGAGTAGATTAGTCCTTTCCTGCTTTCATTTCAACTCCGCATTTTCATTTCTGCAAGATAGATTCTAGTTAGTTGCCATTCCATCTGTTGTAGTTTTGCAGGTACAAGCAAAGAAAAAAACAAAAGCAAGCAAAAGTCTTTCCATTTCATGCCTTGTAGGAACAGTAAAACCGGCAAATTCTTACCCAACACCCCCACCACATCACTGAGTCAACCTTCTCTCTTCTCTGGTGACAGTGAGCCAGAAGAACCTATAGGTGAACCTCTTGAGATATACAAAGATCCTATAACAGAAGAAGAGTTAGAGAACACTCCATTTGAAGCCATGGCTGAAAATCGACACGATAGAACAGAAGATGAGAGAATAGAAGGTGTCTTTCCCATCTGGGAGACCAATGGAGACATGAAAATGAAGAACATAAGTCCCTTAGCTTTACCTCACTTCCATGGATTGACTACTGAAGACCCTGATACCTTCCTGTTTGAGTTTGCTGTCCTTTGTTGAACTTATGACTATGCTGAGGACGAACAAAAGTTGAAACTCTTTCCCTCTACTCTCAAGGACGCAACATTACGCTGGTTCATGGGGTTACTTGGAAATAGTATCACCACTTGGGCTCAAATGCAGCAAGCTCTCAATGCAAAATACTGGGACTACTGTAGGTCGAAAGAAACCAAGGGAGAAATCTTTCGGATGACCATGGGAAGAGATGAGTCTCTAGAATATTACGAGTAAAGGTTCGAACTCAGTTATAAATGAGCTAGGTGAACTTGACTTGGAATCTATGAAGCTGGTCCTGCTCCGAGGAGTCCCTGAAGACCTTCTGGACACCCTTAATCTGTTGGCTGGAGGAGACATCTACCAACTACCTTATGAGGACATCAAGACCATGTTTAGAAACCATTCTAGGGTGGCCCAGAAGAGAGGTGGGGGGAATCGTCTTTCAGCTAGTATCACCTTCTCCAAGCATGAGTTTGCTAACCAGATGGAAGACCTCAAGAGTGAGATGAGACAGACCATTGCTATGCAACTTGATACCTTCCGAATTCATCAAAAGAAAGAGGAAGCTGAGAGGGCTTTGGCTATTTTTTGTCCTAGATGCACGAGGAAGCATCCTAAGAATGAGTTCCCATTGCACTCAGTAGAGGTATCTTTCATTTGTGAGGAAGACCACCCCACCAACCAATGCCCTACCTTGCCTGGATTTAAAGCCATGTATCTAGGGGTTGAGGTGGCTACTGAACCTCTCTACTTCCTCAAACAAAGGAGGCCACATGGACCCAGACTTTACCAGTAGGGGATGCAAGGGACATCCTAGGCTTATTATCACCCCAACCAATCCGCTCATATACCTTCTTGGGCCCCCCTTGCTCATCCTTCCTAGTCCACACCTCCTCCGTGGTCTTATCCATCTCCATACCATACTCAACCTCCTTCTCATTCGTTTCACTCACATGCCCAGCGACAACCTCAGTGGAATGCACCTCAACTGGGGTGGAGGCCCTAGTACAACACTCCTCCCGCCATTTTGCCTCCACCACCGGCTCAACCACAACCATTACCTCCTGCTCCTCCAAGACAACCCCAGATGCCTGCTCAACCGACACCGAACCCCAACAACAGACAGGCCCAGCATGTATATACTGGGGAGACAACATTCCCTACCTATGCTGTGGAGATCCAGGAGATCAACCTGCGATCTGGGAAGGTCCTTCCAGAGCGCCAACCTCCTCCCCTAGAGGAGAAGGAAGAGAAATAGGAAAGTGAACCCCAAGCCATTCCACCCTTTCATGAGCGACTCACAGTAACCACACAACCCAACCTAGAAGAGAATGAGCTTCTGGGAGAACTCAAGAAGTTGTGTGTGAAAATACCACTTCTCCAGGCCATAAAAGATGTACCGATATACAACAAATTGATTAAGGAGAAGTGTTTCAGGCACCCAGGCAGGCGAAAGAGAGATGCCTCAACCATCAATGTCATAGGA